>ENA-OPCN01000347-OPCN01000347.1-human-gut-metagenome-genome-assembly--contig:-NODE-347-length-43584-cov-2.438351_pt1 | contig 43584 bp, 41 predicted proteins | sample MGYA00241567_ERZ501485 | MGnify/ENA primary metagenome ERZ501485 (study PRJEB25962, sample SAMEA2042579) | human gut metagenome | biome: human gut; feature: human-associated habitat; material: faeces...
CCTGTCCAAGACCATAATTCTTATAAGTAAATGCCTGATTGTATACATGCATTGCTGCCATTACAGAAGAATTGAATGGCTCACCCTTTGTCAAAGACAGGTTAACATCATATACCATGAAGCATCTGGTAATTGTAAGGAACAAGCACTGTACAAATGAAGCTCTCATAAGTGGGATGATAATATTAACTGTTGCCTGAAAACTAGTACATCCATCAATCTGAGCAGCTTCCTTTAAGCTCTTCGGTACACTCATAAATCCGGCAACATAAATTAACATCATGTAACCGGCATACTGCCATACAGAAACAATAATCAAACATGCCATTGCACCGCTCGGTGTTGCCAGCCAGGAATTTGAAAGCGCACCAATAGAAACTGCCTTTCCAATTGATACAAATGCTCTGTTAAAAACAAACTTCCATACATAACCAAGAACAATACCACCGATCAGGTTTGGAATAAAGAAACCCGCACGGAAGAAGTTCTGTCCTTTAATACCACTAGTCAGCAAATATGCCAGGAAAAATGCAACCACATTTACCAGAACAACGGAAATAACAGAATATATAACTGTTCTTCCAAGTGCCTGCCAGTAGGCAATATCTTTAAACGTTGCAATATAATTTGCAAAACCGACAAACTGCTTATCCTTTGAAATACCATCCCAGCTTGTAAAGGTCAAATATAAACCGTAGATAAACGGAATAATTACTACTGCAGCAAACAGTACAGTGGAGATACCAGCGAACATTATGTACTGCTTTACTTTATATTTTGTCGTGTTTCTATCCATGATCACGATCCCCTTCCCTGTATTCGTTTTATCATCAAGAAAATTATGAGACTGTCCGCTGCCTGTCATCGGCGGACAGCCTCTATAGGGGTAATGTCTTCCTTCCTATTATATTATAAGGAAGCATCATCTATCAAATGTTTGATATTATCAGTGCTCTACAACGTCTGTTGACTTCCAGTAATCCTCAATCTCAGTTGCAAACTCTGCACGATCCATCTGTCCTGCAAGATACTTCTGGAAGATTGCACCACACAGAGAGATGTGATCATCCGGCATGTAGTTGTAGTTATCAATCATAGCACCCTCATCTGCATACTTCTTAACAGACTTTCCAAGAGGATCTGCTACTTCATTCTCATTATTGGTGAATGCAGGAACAAGTGCACAGTCTTCTGTGATGAACTTCTGACCTTCTTCAGAATCTGCAAGCCACTCTAAGAAATCTAATGCTGCCTGACGCTGCTCATCTGTTGTAGCATCAGAAGAATCAATCATAAAATACTTAGAACCGCCGCCTACAAGCTTCTCGTTAGTGCCGTCATCTGTGTTCTGCGGAATTGGCATCATACCCATGTTCTCAGTGTAATCATATGCGTTGATTACGGACCAATCCCAGTTACCACCGTACATAAAGGCGATTTCTCCCTCAGCTAACATCATCTCGGTTACTTCACGCTCAGCTGCGATTGCAGAATCCTTTGCGTAGTTGTTCTCCATCATTACATCAAAGAAATCCATCAGAGAATTGAATTTCTCATTATTAATCAGATCTGCTTCACCCTCATGAAGCTTTGTAATAAACTCCTCTACATCCGGCTGCTCCTCTGATACCTGTGACAGGAAGTGACCTCCTAAAGACCAATCCTCCTTCATGATACCAGTAGGCGTCTCCATACCGCCTTCCTTTAACTGCTCAATCAGTTCCTTAAAGGAATCAAGTGTCTTGTAATCGTCTGGGTTAAATGTTTCACCAGTAATTGCTTCGATCGCATCTGCATTGTAAATCAGTCCACGAGCCTCAACACACATAGGGAAACCATTGATCTGATCATCAATTCCGATTGCATAGTTAGTATTCTTTACCCACTCCTGATCGCTCATATCAATTGCATGATCTTTTGCCAGTGAGTAGACATCCTTTGCATCTACCATTGCTAATGTATATGGATCTCCAGATGAATACTTGGTAGCCAGATGAGCTGCTACTGTATCATTTGAGTAGTAAACCTCAATATTGATTCCATTATCCTCAGCATACTTTTCTGCCATCTCTTCAAACTGGCTCTGAATCTCCATCTTGGAATTGAAAATGGTAATGCTTACCTTATCATCTGCCATTGCAGGAACTGCTGTTGCTGCCATTGCTGCCGCAAGTGTAATTGCGAGTGTTGCTTTTCTTCTCATTTTTTATTCCTCCTATTTTGTGCCCCTATCTCGTATGTGGGCATTTCTTTGTTTGTGTCTTCATTCTAGCACTGCACTTTTAACATGTCAAGCGGTTATCATAATTTTTCTTTTATTAAAATATTTTTTGTTAGAATTATATGATTATGCCTCTTTTGTTTTGTGCATTATGTCAATTATGTTTTTTTTGAATTTTATTTAATGTTCAATGAAATAAGTTAATTACGCTATTTTTTCAAAAAACTTTTTAAATTGTTTATCGCAACCGCTTGCGATATTCTTTCTTGTGACGACTTGTGTACATATCTAATATTCACAAAAAAAAGAGTTATGCATGCAAGTACTCTACTCACTATGTAATAACTCTTTTTCGATATGTTTGTATAAAATTGCTATATTAGATTATATTGGTAAGAAACAGCTCGCTCGCGCCTATCATGCGCAAAACCGCCCTATCGGGCTTAATCACTGCTTTGCAGCTGTTAAATCAAGTCGTTCCGCGCTCAACAAGCGTTACCGGAAATACCGTTCTTGAAGGCACCACCTTGCCAGCATCTATCATCGCAATGTCCGAAATTGCCTGCTCTGCCATCTGCTCTACCGGCTGATGAATTGTTGTCAGACCAGGTGTCGTAAATTGAGCAATATTAACATCATCAAATCCCACAATTTTCATATTCTGAGGAACCCTAATTGACAAGTCGCGGCAAGCCTGAAGCACATATGCACCGATAATATCAGAGCTTGCAAATACTCCATCTACATCTGGATTTTTTTCAAGCTTGTTTCTCACAAAGCTATAGTACTCCAGCGTATCAAATTGTTCTTTATCTGTCACCATCACCATATGCTCTACATGATACTTCTCACATGTATCTTTAAAGCCCACTTCTCTATAATCGCCTGGCATAGCAATACTATCACCGGCACTTCTTCCGCCAATATACATAAGTTTTTTGCAACCCTTTTCAATTAATAGCTCCGTTGCAAGTACACCACCCTGATAGTTGTCACATTCAATACCTGATGTTGCCTGATCAATGGATCTCTCTAATGTAATTAATGGGAAATCAAGTCCTGTAAATTTTTCTGTGCCAAAGCAGCCGCTGCACAGCACTACTCCTGCCACTCTTGCGCTTTTGCACATTTCAATGCATTCTTCCTCGCGTTCTTCTTTATTTTTAGAAACAAATACAGTTGTGCGATATCCACGCTTAGAAGCCTCTTTTTCCAGCCGACCCAGAACCTTTGCAAAATAAGGATGCTCAATCTGCGGTAAAATAATTCCTATTGTATTATTCTTCTGCTTTGAAAGTGAACGTGCCATTTCATTTGGCTGGTAATTCAACTCTTTCATTACCTGATACACTTTCTCTCTTGTTTTATCACTTATATAGCCTCTATTATTCAAAACTCTGGAAACAGTTCCTACTGTCAGTCCGGAAGCCTTCGCCACATCCTTTAGCGTCGCCATACTTCTCTCCTTCCTTCTTTTTCTTAGCTGTTTCGAAAAAATATTTTATCTTATCACTCATGTGAGTATAAAGCATTTACTTTTATTTTTCAAGTCTATTTTTCTTCGACAGATCCATTGGGGATAACTCTGGGGATAACTTGGGGATAACTTTGTTTGATACTGCGTATTTTGCAGATGGTACTGCATATTTTGCAGTGGGTACTGCGTATTTTGCATGTGGTACTGCGTATTTTGCAGGTGGTACTGTATATTTTGCATTGGGTACTGCACACTTTGCAGGGGGTAACACCTTTTTGGGGATAACTCTGGGGATAACTTGGGGATAACTTTGTTTGGTACTGCATATTTTGCATGGGGTACTGCACATTTTGCAGTGTATGCTGCATATTTTGCAGTGTATGCTGCACATTTTGCATGTGTCACTGCAAAATGTGCAGTCTCTTTAAATAAGCTATTGTTTTTCTCCTACCATTATGGTATACTCAAGCCAATATAAAAATTACAAATTTAGGAAAGGAGATAGATCATGACTGGGGGGAAGATCGGCTAACCAGTATCATGTACTACTTTAACCATGAACGACAAAGTACAGATTAAAAACTGCCGCCCATTCACGATGATCCACAATGATTTTTTGGATTATGAAGGATTAAATTCAAAAGAGAAATTGGTCATGATCACATTGATGCGGTATGATGGAACTGCATTTCCATCCATTCCTAAATTATCGAAAAAAATCGGTTTGTCTGAGCGCACTGTCCGATATGCACTTAAATCATTAGAAGAAAAAAATTTTATTTCGAGACACCCACGCTACACAGCTGACGGTGCACGAATGAGTAACTCCTATACTATTACTGATGATCCTGATATTTGGAAATCAGAAACATCTGATGAACTTTCAGAAGAGATTTCAAAACAAGAACTTGAAGAAATGGCAGAATTGCTTCGAGCTGCAGGTTATACAATACAAAGTCCATCAGAACAGACTGCTTCTAATTCACAGGCTGCTTCACAAGAACAGCCATCGCTTTCAGATACATCTGACTCTGGGGAAGTTATATCTTCTAAAAATACAGAAGAATATTCCATGGACTATTTATATCAATACTTCAACTATGATTTAATTTGCAGCTTTAAAAATCCGTATGGCGGACTAAATTTCCTTGAAAATGAACACGATCAAAAAGTGTTAGATACTGTTTTCTCTGTTTTATATGATATGCTAAATGATCCAAGCGCTTATATTCAAATCGGACAGGACACTATTCCTCAAGCGGTTGTGAAAAATGAGCTTCTTGGCTTAACTTTTGATGCCATTATTGGTGTAATCGATGCTTACAATAATGAAACTGAACACGGTGCCATCTATGATCCTGTCGGTTGGCTGCGAAACGCTCTATATAAAGGCAGCCAGCCACACATTCCTGATGGGTGATTAAAGTGATATAATTTTTTTCAATAAAAAAGCGTACCAGTCAAATTTCTTTAACCGATACGCTTCTTTGTGTTGCTTATTTTTCTATTTTTATAAATTTTAACTGTTTTAAATTAATCCCTGAATCAGAATAAAAACAATCAAAATCGGAAGAATAAACTGGAAATATGGCTTTAATTTCTTTGAAATTTTGATGCCATCTCCTGTATTTGCTTCCTCACAATATTTCTCAAATCCCCAGCCCCACTTTGTTACGCAAAACAGAAGGTAAATTAAAGAACCTATAGGAAGCAGCAAATTGCTGACAATAAAGTCTTCACTGTCAAGCACGTCGCGTCCACCAATCAGATGCAAATTGCTCCACACATTATAGCCAAGCACGCACGGAAGACTTGCAATCAAAATAACGATGCAATTGATCAGTGCAGCCTTATTTCTTGACCAGCCAAACATATCCATACAGAATGACATAATATTTTCAAATACAGCAATCACAGTAGAAAAGCTTGCAAATGTCATAAATAAGAAGAACAAGCTTCCCCAAATGCGTCCGCCTGACATATTAATAAAAACATTTGGCAATGTAATGAAAATCAAACTTGGTCCTGCATTTACTTCCACGTTATAGCTAAAACATGCCGGGAAAATGATCAAGCCAGCCATAATTGCAACAAATGTATCAAGTGCACAAATTCGTACACCTTCTCCTGCTAATGTGTGATCCTTTCCCATATAGCTTCCAAAAATTTCCATTGCTGCTACACCAAGACTTAGGGTAAAAAATGCCTGATTCATCGCTGCTGTAATCACATTTTTTAATCCTACAGCTGCAACAGCCTCTGTATTTGGAACAAGATAGAATTTCACGCCCTCTGCTGCATTTGACAATGTCAGACTATGCACAGCAAGAACAACAATCAACAAAAGAAGTGCAGTCATCATAAACTTGCTTATCTTCTCCAGTCCATTCTGTAATCCTCTGCTGCAGACAAGAAAACCAACTACAACCGTTAAAATCATCCAAAATGCCATCTGCTTTGGATCTCCAAGCAAATTAGAAAATGCCTGCGCAGTATCCTCAGTTGTCATTCCGCTCTTAAAGCTGCCTGTCAAAAACTTAAAGAAATATGTAACCATCCATCCAGATACCGTGGTGTAGTACATCATTAACATACAGCATCCAAATATTGCCACCCATCCATGGATATGCCACTTGCTGCCTTTTTTCTCTAGTGCCTTATAGCCAAGCACCGCACTCTTTCTGCTGGCACGACCAACTGCCAGCTCCATTGTCAGAACTGGCAAGCCCATTATCACCAGAAAGATCAAGTAAAACAGTACGAAAATTCCACCGCCATTTTGTCCCGTCACATACGGAAAACGCCAGACATTTCCGATTCCTATCGCGCATCCTGCACTTACAAGCAAAAAGCCAAGGCGCGATTTAAAAGATTCTCGTTTCAAAAGCCCATCCTCCTTTTTTACTGCTGCACAAACAGCAATTTTGTTTATTTTATCATAACGATCTGTCTTGTGTCAATGACTCAGACAAGCTCCATATTGATCTTTACTTTTCCATTTTCTGCACACACAGATGCAACGCTTCCATTTATAAGCGTCATCATCGGTGCTAAATGACCTATATCCAGATCCATCAGCACTGGCACCTGATATTCCTTTAGCAAATCAATCACTGCATGATACTGATCTAAGCCGATCATTTCCTCACCAAAATGAAGCGGACGTCCAATCAAAAAGCCCTTAACATGCTCAAACCATCCGGCATGGATCATCTGCCAAATTGCACGACGAATGCCAAATACATTCAAATCACACGATTCCAAATACCAGATGATGCCATCCTCCTTGTATCGCTCATTAAATGACTTCACCTGATCAAACTTTGTTCCAGTTAAATTTACAAGACAGTCCATGCAGCCGCCGATCAATCTGCCCTTAAATTCAATGTTTCCTTCCGTCTCAAATGCCTGTACCTCACCTGCCTGGTCTTTTTTTGTCATAAAGCTTCTCACCAGGCTCTGTTCCGTCAGATTGTATGGCTCAAGCGGATGCTCCTCGTCGCGCAGCCCTTCCTTTTCCCAGAGCGGATAGCTTTGCATTGTCAGTTTCTTTCCTGTAAAAAGTGAAAAGCAATCTTCAATTGATTCATCCCACGGTTCCATACCAAATGTTCCTGCACATGGTCCATAAATAGATGCTACATCGCAGATTGTAGTCAATAAAAAGGTAAAGTTTGTATTATCCGAATAGCCCATATACCACTTTGGCTTTGCTGCCTTGATTGCATCAAAATCTACATCATCCAAGATCTCACACATAAGCTCACCGCCGCCACAGGAAATTATCGCATCTGCCTCATCTGACAAATACATCTTATTTAACTCTGCTGCACATTTTTCTGGCGTATTGCTAATTCCGATTCCACTTCCCTCAAAGCAATTTGGACCAAGCGTTGTCTGATAACCCATCTCATGAAACTTTTCAAGTGCATGATTAAATGACGTTTTATAAGGCTCAATATTACAGCCAAATGATGGTGCCACAAATCCAATAGTACCATTTTTCTTTAAAAACTCTGGAAATCTCATATTCGTTTTATTCTCCTTTCGCTTCCACAAAGCCACGACATTAATTATTATTCATCTTTCGCCATGGACTTTTTGACTCTTGCTTCATCATATCATACCTGTGCTGTCCTTGTAAATTAGCCGAATCTTATTTTTATGAAAAGTCAGCATCCCCTCATCGCGCAGACGGCACAGCTGTACCGACAAGCCACTTCGATCCACGCCAAGATAATCAGCTAACTGCTGCCTGTTATAAGGAATCGTAAACTCCGCAGACTTATTTTTTACAGCCTGCTCTGACAAATACGACAACAGCTTTTCCCTTGTAGAACGCTTCGCCATATGCGTGATTTTCTCGCTGAGCTTTCGATTTTTCTGTGCCATATCAATCAGCAGATTTTGAATTAACTGTGCATGAAAACTGCATCCGTCCGGACAGATTGAAAGTATTCGACCAACATTTAAAAATAGAATAGTTGTGTCCTCCCTAGCCTCCACGCTTACATTTAGCACGCTGCCCGGCACACAGGCAAACACCTCCGCAAAGCATTGACCAGGCCCAAGCACACTAAGAACATTTCGCCCGCCCCAGACATCCTCCTGCACAATAAGAACACTTCCAGACAGCACCAGACCCAGCGCCTTTGTCTGTTCGCCCTCTCTTAAAATATATTCCTCTTTTCGATAAGTCTGCTTTCTCGCCTCTAGGCAGCCAAACAGCTTTTCCAGTTCACTCTCCTCAATGCCGCGAAACAGCCCTGACCGTGCTTTTATAATAGGAAGAAAGTCTTTCATTTGCCATTCACCTCCATTCAAGAAAGTTTGCAAACTTTCTTTTTTCGTTGAAATTTCAACCGACAATCTTTGATTATTATACTATACTTTGTCCATCGCGAAAAGAAAAATTCCAATACAAACTTTAGGAGGATTTAAATATGAGCCAAAACATAACAAATACAAATGCAGCAAATATAAACACAACAAGCAGTATGTTTTGCTTCCAGTGTGAACAGACCGCAGGATGCACGGGCTGCACCAGAGCAGGTGTCTGTGGCAAATCTGCAATGACAGCCAAGCTTCAGGACACGTTAACCGGAGCCCTGATCGCTCTTGCAAACACTGCTGCCTGTTCAAACAAAAATTCCAATCGCAATCTGAGTGCATCTTTAGTGGATGAAATCAATCATCTGATCTTAGAAGGACTCTTTACTACCATCACCAATGTAAATTTTGATGATTCAAGCTTGGACCGACACTGCCAGCTTTTCTCTCTCCAAATGTGTTAAATTATCTTGTTGAACATTTCGCAATCGCACCTACCACAACACCAGAGGCTGATTTGAAGGAGATTTTGGGATAATTATTCTGACTTCCATAAACACGAAATAAACACGAAAAAACAAAAACGTAAGCGCTCATGTTGTGCTTACGTTTTTTTCTTCTTTTATCTGTTCTTTTCAATGAGAACTCCTGACTTCTTATTTTCCTTTCTTATTAATCGAGCAAATCCGAGATGTCACATTTCAAAGCACTGGCCAATCGCACAATGATATCAAATTGTGCTTTGTTTAAGTCTTTACTTTTGCGTTCATATGCTCGTATGGTATTAACAGAAACATCAGCTGCCTTCGCAAGTGCATCTTGAGTTAAACCACATCGCTTTCTCATTGTTTTTAATTTACTTTCCGTATTTAAAAAATGAGCATCAAGCACTTCATAACTTTTTTGAATATCCGCTTCATGAAGTGTTCCGTAAAGTCCAAGCAGATCACGATAGGATATTGTATCAAGTATACTTTTAAATGTACGGCCAGAATACCACTGATAATGCGCTAGCATCCATCCCACCCAATATACATCACTTCGATCATAGGTTTCAATCGGTTTCATTTTTTCAATATAGTTATCGCCAGTAGTTTTCTCTATGACTTCTAAAAACAGCTCTGCCCCGCTCTTACCAGCAATATATTTTGGATTTCCATTTTCAAATTGTTCAGCAATATCCGATTGAATAAAGCGATTCAAAAAATCAGTTCCATCCATCCCAAACTCAATAACTGCATCGTGAAGCATATTTCCTAGTGCACGCGACGACTTATCCAGATATAATTGACTGTAGGCGTGGGTCATCATTTTTCATATCCTCCCTCATAATGTCCAAAACAAAAATATCATTCATAAGCTGCTCCAAATTTTTTTTACGATTTCTATAAGTGCTACGAGCACTTTGATCTCTCTCTGCTCGCTTATAATAATATTCCCTATAATCTGCAATTTCATATTCCAAAAATTCAATCTGCTCAAAAGCTCGTTTTGAGAGTAACACAATCTGCTCACCGAGCGTTCCAAGCTGCATCGCAAGATTTAAATCTCTCAGAGAAATAGTATTGTTTACAAAATCTTCTGCGAACGAAAAATATGAATCATCCGCGCGATAGCCAATCATCACATCTACGTCATCCGTATTTGGCATAAAACGATCAATAATAAACTCTCTTGCACTATTTCCAATTGGTGAAGTAATATCAAATTTTCTATGAGCGAGCAGTATTGCAAGCCAATTTAAAATATTAAATCTTCCTTTTGTGAGATGCATCACATTCAATCCATCGAGATGCAAAATATATTTGTTTGAATATCCATCGTTCTTTACTGGACATGCCCACTCTTTTGCAAGCTCAATGTTTTCTGTACAATAAAATCCTTGTCCATAATCATTATATGTTTTTCCCACTCCAAATCGAGGCACTTCAACGATTTGTTGAGAGCCATGATAAATAATTAAATTTTGTTCCATAATCCCCTCCACAACTAATACTAGAATATTACCTTCTATTCAAAGAGTAATACTCTGGTATTAGTTTGTCAAGGAAAATATTACATCTCCATCTCCATGTATCTGCGGTATGTTTTAAATCCAACTGCCTCATAAAATGCCAATGCATCCTGATTAAACTCCCACATATTAAGCTCAAGACGTTTGATTCCTTTTTCCTTCGTATAATTACGGATAAATGATATCATTTTTGTCGCAATACCCTGTCTGCGATATTCTTTGTCCACACAAAATTCATCCACGTCCATAAAATCGCGTTCTCGCATAAACGGGTTTTCCGGTCTGTGAATATGATGCAGTACCGCAAAACCACATACTACTCCATTAAGCTCTGCAACAACAATTTTTTGCTCTGGATCTTTCCATATCTTATATATGAAATCCCGCAGCTCATCATTAAAGCCTGCTCGAAATATCTCTGGCTTTCCCTCTACATGAAGGTCATTCACCTGTTTTCTCAGTTCGTTTACACGGGCTAATTCGTTCTCTTTTGCAAATCGTATGTTAATCTGCTTACTTTGCTCTTTCATTCTCATCGTCTCCTTCTCAATTTAATTTTAAAAACAAAAAACCGCTTACCATAAAGATAAGCGGTTAATGTCAGCATATTAATAGACCCAATACTCTGTAGTCCTATTCTTCTTCTCTGCAGCCCTTATCTTTACATACACAAACAAATCCATCCACATAATAATAAATGTGCATAGCTTCTACCATGTATGTCGCCAAAGTTGCATGCTTACTCATTCTGAATAACTCCTCTCAAAATATTTTTTATAGTGTACTCCTCATATCTCTCAAAGTCAACATCTTCTTCAAATATTAATGCCAAATTTTATGGCACACACCACATATTTTCCATTTCACCTCACGCTTCCATTTCAGTCTATCTTGCATCAGGTTGGGTGTATTTTGCACCGGGATTGGATATATGTTGCACCCTATATATACATTTATATATATACTTTTTACATATACTATCTCATTCATCTTCTTTTTGAACAACCCCGCCCGACGTGTCGGACGAGGATTCCATTGCAGCCGTCAGGATTTCTCACATCGGGCTAGCTTTGGAATCGCGATTTAGTCCAGCGTTACGCTTTTCCTGACTTCTCAGACATCTTTCGGTGCTTCGCAAGACAGGAACATGATTGCTCCAGTGCCGTCCATCCACTCCCACATTGTATCATACAATTGACACACATCCAGAAAGTGGTAACAAAAGAGCAAGGTTTGCAGTTACAAATCTATATTGTTATCGGGTTACTCTGATTATCGATTGACAAATTACTCACTGCTGCAAATTTCTATATTGATTCACAACTTTTGTAATTCGCTGCATCCGGCATATACCTTACTTTCATTTCAGCGGCTAACGTTCTTAAACTTGGCCGTTTTCTCTCTTCCAGCACTTCATACGGAATGCTTCGATAGAAGAAGTGCTTTAAAATACCTGAAAATGTTTTTGTAATTCTCGCCCAGATCGTTTTGTACGTTTCCTGCGAAAATTCCGGTACAATACCTTCTTTTGTTTTTAGAAGATTTAACATCCGCGCATCCGGCATCAACTTCTCATACAACCCCATTCCTACCAAGCCAATCGTATAGGCTGCAGCCTGATGGATGGACATTCCATATCTTCGCATGAACAAAAACTTGCCCATCTGACTGGTATAAGCCGGATCAATCTTACAAAAGGTGATTTCTCGTCTCAAACTCTGATTTTCAATACTGGATGCAATCCTCTGATACGCAAACAGGGTCATATGGTGATTTCCTTTTCGATTTCCATACTTTCTGGATGCCAGTTTAATTGTTAAATCAATGTCTTCCACTATAAGACGTTTGTCTTTTTCTGCACACCAGTTAAATACTTCCTTAACGGCCGCTCCCAAAATGTTTGTGATCTGACCGGTCGATTTTTTAACGAGGTCAAATCGAATCAGCTTCTGATCAAGCAGCTTTCCTGTTTCGTCAATCTCTGCCAATGCAAAATGATCATAGTTAATATCCATGGAAATTGCACCATTTCCATAATAGCTGTTTTCATATGCCTGCAGCTTCATGGTAACAGATACGATGATATACTGTCGATTCTTCCTGTCCCGTTTTACGGTAAAGTTATAGCAAATAGGCTGTCGATCCTCTGGCTTACAAGTGAAGTTGTTTTGAAAAGCTTCATTGTATCTTGGAAGCTTAAAATCATGGAATACTGTGGTGGTACCGTCTATACAGGTAATAGACAAATCCTTTCCATCATATTTACAAAGGAAGTTTCCATACTTTGATGTATGCCTTCCCGGAAGTGCCATGCTCTGGTGACGTTTTTCAAAAAATTCCTGTTTCCATTCTTTCAATGCTTTTTGTGAAGTTTTATTATCCTCAGCAGATTTTTTAATGCCCACGGTATCCTTCTCGGAATACAGTTTCTTACCGCCAAACACAATACGCTCCGGTGGAAGATTTTTTATATTTTCAAGCTTCTTTTCCTTCCGTTTTCTCGCTTCCGTTATCAGCGCCAGGCGTGTCTTTAATTTACGAATATCGGCTTCCACACTGCGCTCGTACTCATCCAATTTTACAATCGTTTTATTGAACAGAACAATCATGAGACCTTTGACCTTCAGCTGGCATCTTGGATAAGGTGTGACCCATCGTCCGTCTTTTCGATAGATTCGAATCGAGTTCTTAACAGCCTTTTTCTTATCCAGTGCTTCCTGAATGGTCTGAATCTTTTCATCACGGGTCTTTAAATCTGCAGTGATTGTGGTGCTGGAATACTTTTTCAGTTCCTTCTGTGAAGAGATCGAACCTGAGGACGCTGTATAGATCGCCGCATTGTAATAATCATTGGTTTTGTATTTTTCCTTCAAAAACACCGGATACGCATGATCAATAAGCGGTCCTGACACAAGATATTTCTGATCATACAGGGCATTATACAGATCTATTTTGGCATCATTAAATACACGCATCGTTTGCAGAAACGATGCTGTATTTTCGATGGTATTCTCATCCAAGTAGTAGCGTTTGTCCGAATTGATTGTTCTTGACAGTTCCATGCAAATTACCTCGATTGTAAATCAGTTAACGGTTGCAATATCCTTTTAAATATGTTATTATTATAGCACATTTAAAGAAACATTTCAAGTGTCGATTGTAAAAAAGAATGGAGGCTTTTATGGACGATTTTAACAGAAAACGACATGCCGTTTACAAACTTACCTATCATGCTGTGTTTGTTATTAAGTATCGCAGAAAAGTAATGTCAGAACCGATTATTGAGCACATGAGACAGTATGCAGCCCATCTGATCGGGCAGTGTTATCAGGGCAGGCTCATAGAACTGAATGGAGAACCGGATCATATCCACATCCTGTTTGAACTTCCTGCAACAGCAGCTCCATCTGTTGTCGTGTGCAGTCTTAAGACGCAGCTTTCAAAAGAAATCCGAGCAAATTTCTGGGATGAGATTAAGGACAAGCTATGGCAGAATATCTTCTGGTCAGACAGTTACTTCATTACGACTACAGGAGGAGCAAACAATGAAACCCTAGAAAAATATATCCAAGACCAGGGTATTGAAAAACCGAAACGAAAATATACCAAAAGGCAAACAAAAAAAGTGTGAGAAAAAGAATCGCACTTGATATTGCCTGACTTATTTTGGGTTATGCCGCAGAAAACCCCGCCCGACTATGTCGGACGAGGTTTTCTGCGGAAAAATGGATAAAAAGCAGTTGTTTTTCTTAAGATTACATGTTATATTACACTCAGTAAAATATTTTTACTATATTTTAAATAAAAGAAGAAAGGTGATGTATACAACTGTGGCAAATGATTTCATATTAGTAGAGCGAAAAATTTTATATAATGATTCTTTAAATTGCAGAGAAAAAATTGCATTAATAATTCTCTTAGATACTGATAATGGAAACATTAGCTACGAACATTTAGCACAAAAAATGGGCGTTACAAAACCAACCGCAATTACAACAATAAAAAGTCTCAAAGAAAAGGGGTTTTTAAAATGTAATTTAAAACAAAATAGAAAAGAAAATGGGAGGACAATCACAAACCAATATTTTGTGACGATTTAATATGGACATATTGTATATTACACTTCAAAAACCTAGGAAATGGCTTATTTCCTAGGTTTTCTAGCAAATTTTCCTTCTTTTATTTTCTTTCTTCTTTATATCACTTTCAAAAAATGAAAAATTTTTAATTTTTGAAAGTGTGTGACTATCTGAAAGCAACAACAAGAGCTAACGTTCTCGATAGAATCATTGAACTGAATGATACACCGTCAGATAAGAAAAAAGAAAGCCAACTTTCTCCATTTCTCCACTGCTCTTTCTATGATATAATTTTAATATCATTCATATCACAATAGAAAGGCGTTATCATGAGTTTTTCCTTCTCACAAAAGAAGCATTCCTCCGGTGCCCGGCTTATGACCGAAGGAAACATTGCCAAGCAGCTGATTCTATTTGCGCTTCCACTCCTTGTAGGAAATCTGTTTCAGCAGCTTTACAACACTGTTGACAGTATTGTTGTGGGCAATTATGTCAGCAAAACAGCACTCGCTGCGGTTGGCTCTACTGACTGCATTATCAACACTATAATCGGATTTTTCTCTGGTTTATCCACTGGTGCAGGTGTTGTTATCTCCCACAATTTTGGAAGCCGCGATGACAAAGCACTTCATTGCACCGTACATACCACAATAGCACTGACTCTTGTGCTTGCTGTTTTCTTTACGATTGCAGGGCTATTTTTGTCACCATTTTTTCTTCGTTTAATGGATACACCAGAAGATGTTTTGCCTGAATCTTCCAGATATCTGACAATCTATTTTGCTGGTGTTTCTGGTCTTATGCTCTACAATATGGGGGCTGGAATTTTGCGCGCAGTCGGTGACTCTACACGGCCACTTTATATTTTGATTGTCTGTGCAATCACAAATATTATTCTTGACCTCGTTTTTGTAATTGTTTTTCACATGGGCGTATCTGGTGTTGCCTACGCAACAATCATTTCCCAGTGGATATCTGCGATTCTTGTGCTGTCCATTTTGACAAAAGAGACGAATGCCTACAAGCTTGTCTGGAAAGATCTTCGCATTGATAAAGCAACCACTTTGTCGATTCTTCGCATCGGTTTTCCGGCAGGACTTCAGATGGCTGTTACATCATTCTCAAATGTATTTGTTCAGTCATACATCAACCACTTTGGATCTTCCTGCATGGCTGGATGGACCACATACGGAAAGCTCGACAAATTCTGTCTGCTTCCAATTCAGAGCGTTGGCCTTTCTGTCACTACCTTTGTCGGTCAAAATCTTGGTGCCGGCAATATGAACCGCGCAAAAAAAGGCACTACCACTGCGCTTATTATCGCAATCGGTACTGCCATAATTTTGATGTTTCCAGTTCTTTTATTCGCACCTACCCTGACATCCCTTTTCACACAGGATGAAGAGGTACTTGCATTTGGTGTTCGCTTCATTCAACTGATGATGCCATTTTATATTGCAATCTGCTTTAACCAGATTTATGCCAATGCACTGCGCGGTGCAGGAAACTCCACCGCGCCAATGGTCATTATGATGGGAAGCTTTATTGTTTTTCGTCAGATTTATCTGTTCATCATCTCAAAATGTTTTAACACCATTACATCTGTTGCCTTAGGATATCCATTAGGTTGGATTCTTTGCAGCGTGCTTCTCTTTATTTATTATCATAAAGTAGGCCTGCACAGCAAAAAGCATATTTAATGCTGATGGCGAATTAACCCAAATGCTTTAGAAAACTCCATCACTAAAATCGGAATTAAAACCATTCCAAGTGCTGTCAGATATAGCTTTAAAGAAAGAAGCTCAAGTCCAAACGGAATGCGAAGTGGGGTAAACAGTACTGCAAGCACAAGCACAACAGAAAGAAGCGCTGCCTGATTTAACTTTTTATTGGTAAACACACCAATCTTAAACAGCGAATGCTCTGAACGCATGTTATAAGCTTGAACGACTTGTGACAATGCTAACACAGCAAATGCCATTGTTTGACCGCCTGCCACTGTTCCTGTTGATTTTTCACCAATCATAAACGCAAACAGTGCAAGCAATCCAAACATCACTCCTTGAAGAACAATTCTCACGCCAAACCCATGAGCGAATAAACCTTCGCTTTTGGGTTTTGGTTTTTGTGTCATAACCTCAGACTCTACTGCTTCCATACCAAGCGCAATTGCCGGCAGGCTATCTGTTACAAGATTAATCCATAAAAGCTGCATAGAAAGAAGCGGTGTCTTATGCCACAGCATCATTGCAGTAAAGACGGTGATCACCTCTCCAATATTTGTGCCAAGCAAGTAACCAACTACCTTTTTAATATTGGAATAAATTCCTCTTCCCTCTCGCACTGCATCTACAATTGTTGCAAAATTATCATCGGTAAGCGTCATATCAGCTGCTCCCTTAGCTACATCTGTTCCTGTAATTCCCATCGCACAGCCAATATCTGCAGCCTTCAATGCCGGTGCATCGTTTACACCATCTCCAGTCATCGCTACTACCTGACCTTTTCGCTGCCAAGATTTTACAATACGGATTTTATTTTCAGGTGACACGCGAGCATAAACAGCAATACTTTCCACCTGTGCATCCAATTCTGAATCTGTCATTGCATCTACCTGTGCACCGGTTAAAGCACGGTCGCCCTCTCTCATAATGCCAAGCTCTCTTGCAATCGCAGAAGCTGTCACCACATGATCACCTGTAATCATAACTGGCTTAATTCCCGCCTTGCGGCATCGCGCAACTGCTGCCTTCGCCTCTGGTCTTGGCGGATCAATCATGCCGACAAGTCCGCAAAAATGAAGATCTCCTTCAAGAGTCATCATTGATTTTTCATCTGGAATCTTATCAATTTCCTTATAGGCAACTGCAAGTACGCGAAGTGCACGCTCACTCATCTCCTCCATTACAAGACGTGCCTGTGATAAATTTCCTGATGTGCAAAGAGGTTCCATCACATCAAATCCACCTTTTACAATTGCAACAAGCTTTCCATCCATGCGACAAACAACTGTCATGCGTTTTCTGTCGGAATCAAATGGCAGCTCTGCCAGGCGCGGATACTGCTTTGCCAAACTTTCCTTTGGCATTCCATTTTTATGTGCAGCAAGCACAATAGCTGTCTCAGTCGGATCACCGATATGCTGTTCCTTATCACCATCAAATACAACAGCGCCATCACAGCAAAGTGTTCCCAGACGAAGAAGCGTCTTTACTTCCTCAGATGGCTTTGCTTCAAGCTTATTAGCCTTTATTTCCCCATCAAGATATGTTTCTACCAATGTCATTCGATTCTGTGTCAGCGTTCCCGTTTTATCTGAGCAGATGACAGATGCACTTCCCAATGTCTCAACTGCCGGCAGACGGCGAATAAGTGCATTTTTCTTAACCATTCTCTGTACACCGATTGACAATACAATTGTAACAATTACAGGAAGTCCCTCTGGGATTGCTGATACGGCAAGTGATACAGATGTCATAAAGATTTCCATCACTTCAAGTCCGTTTGCAAGACCAACAACAAAAATAATCGCACATGCTGCTAATGCCAAAATTCCAAGATATTTTCCGAGCTGTGCCAGACGCTTTTGAAGAGGTGTCTGTCCATCATCGGCGCCTTCCAAAAGATTGGCAATCTTTCCCATCTCAGTATCCATTCCAGTTGCTGTCACCACTGCCACAGCAGTTCCATATGTGATGCTGCATCCGGAAAAAACCATGTTGCTTCTATCTCCCAGCGGTGCGTCTGCCTTTGGACAGGCACTTGCATCTTTTTCTGCAGGGACTGATTCACCTGTTAGCGCAGACTCCTCACTCTTTAAGCTGACACTTTGCAAAAGCCTTGCATCTGCCGGAACAAAATCACCTGCCTCTAAGCGTATGATATCACCTGGCACTAACTCTGATGCATCAATGATTGACTCTGCCTTGTCACGAAGAACACGTGCATGTGGTGCCGACATATTTTTTAATGCTTCTAGTGCTTTCTCTGCACGGCTTTCCTGCATAACACCCATTATAGCATTGACAACCACTATAAGCAAAATCAGCAATGGTTCAAAAAAGCCTTCCGGATCACCTTCCACACATGCTACCACAAAAGAAACTGCCGCTGCTGCAAGTAATATTAGAATCATTACATCTTTAAATTGCTCTGCAAATCGCTCCCAATTACTCTTTGATTTCTTTGCACGCAATCGATTCTCGCCATATTGCTCTCGGCGCTTTTTCACCTCCGATGACGAAAGTCCTGTTGCTTCCTGCACGTTAAGTTCCTGTAAGACTTCTTGTTTTTCCTTATTATGATACGTCATACAAAACCCTCCTTCTGCCAGTTTTCTTTTTTATTTCAGAATCAGTTTTTGCTTTCTATCGCTAACTATGCAAAAAGACCCATGTATGCCTTATTTATTAGAAAAGCACACATGAGTCTCATTCTTTAAGATTTGCCAGGCATATGCCGAGTCTGTTGACAAATCACGCAGTCCGCGAACTACTCCCTCACAATATTCAATTGTTCTGAAAAATGAAAGCAGTTTTTCTCCCACTCTGATAATGTCACTATACCACACCATGTCTAAAAAAGTCAACCCTGATCTTCCAATAAAATCGGAATAAAATATCGAAGCTGTATAAACCACCAATACCAGTCATGTGAAACATCGCTTCCCCAGAAATCGCACCATGCGTGAATTTTCTTTTCATCAAAAATACGCTTTAAATTGCGAAGTGTCTGTGCACCGTCATATTCCCAAGCACCCTGTCCCACACAGAAAACTATTTTTTTCTGATTATAAATCCTTATATACGGGTGATCAGCCGGCATATTTTCTAAAAAACGCTCTGGCGAGTTCTTATAAAGATTTTCATCACACCAGCCATGAAAAAAGTAATCACTGTTGTACACGCCAGAAAGCGCAATCAGTCCGCTAAATAACTCTGGTCGACGCAAAAAAGTAATAGCAGCATGATTAGCACCTAAACTTGGGCCTGTTACAATTGGCAGCATATTCGTTGTGTTTTTTTGCATAAGAATCGGATACACTTCTTCAATAATATAATTATGATACTGCTCTTGTCTTGCTGACCGCCACGAAGGAATACCATTTTCACATGACCAGCTTTCTTCATCTACAGAATCCACTGTCACTATTTGAATGCGGCCCTGTTCAATAAAATCACTCAGATGGTAAATAATTCCAAAATCCTCATAATTGTGGCAATTTGAATCCTGCGTCGGAAATCCCAGCACCGTAACTCCCGCGTGACCATAAATACATAGATGCATCTGCTTGTTAAGACATTTGCTGTAATGTTCAATATACTCTTTTTTCATTTTTTATTGCTCCTTTGCCCTGGTGTCTTCGTCACCATTCTTTCCAAAAATTCTGTCTAGATTTTGCAAAATCACATTCACATCAATCGGCTTTGCAATATGGCCATTCATTCCAGCCTTGATTGCTTTCTTTCGATCTTCATCAAAAGCATTTGCCGTCATCGCAATAATCGGAACATTTGCTTTTTTCGTATCCTTCAAGGTACGAATTTCTCTTGTCGCAGTATATCCATCCATCTTTGGCATCTGAATATCCATAAAGATCATATCGTATTGATTTCCTGCCTCAGATGACATAATTTCAACTGCTTCCATGCCATCGGCTGCACAGTCTACATTCAGTCCTAAAGATTTCAAAATCTCTGTTGCAATCTCTCTGTTTAGCTCATTATCCTCAACAAGAAGTACCTTTTTTCCTGAATAATCCAAATGCTTTTTTTCTTCTTTTGGATAAGAAGATTGTTTGTCCTGCACTGCCATGTTTGCGAGTTCACATTCAAGTGTCACTATAAATTCAGATCCTTCGCCTTGCTTGCTCGTTAAATGTATCGTTCCTCCCATCAGATCAACAATATTTTTTGTGATAGCCATTCCAAGACCAGTTCCAGTGATTCCACTCTCAGTAACCGTGCGTTCCCTCGCGAATGAATCAAACACATGCTCCTGAAACTCTTTCGACATACCGATTCCATTATCTTTGATACAAAACGAATATACTGCATATCCTGCCTTTTGAGAAGCCTTTTCTTCTACAAGAATATGTATAGTTCCTCCAACAGGTGTAAACTTAACAGCATTACTTATTATATTCAAGAGAACCTGCGTCAAACGAAGCTTATCTGTAATGATATCCTCGTGAACAACATCCTGCATCTTTATCAAAAGTTTTTGCTGTTTTGCACGTACACCCTCCAATATAATCGTTTTTAAATCTTCAATAATATCTGGAAGATGTACATTAGTCTTTTCGATTTTAACACTTCCACTCTCGATTCTGCTCATATCAAGCACATCATTGATCAGACTAAGAAGATGCTTACCAGATGTACTAATTTTTTCAAGATAATCTCTTATGATTTCGCGGTCATCAAGATGCTCTGCTGCCAGTGATGTAAATCCGATAATTGCATTCATTGGTGTTCGAATATCATGAGACATATTGTTTAAAAAGGCAGTCTTTGCCCGATTCGCATGCTCAGCAGATGACAGTGCATTTCTAAGAATGCGATCTTGCTCCAACTCATGCTCTTTTTCCTCTGTGACATCACTAATTGCTAGTAAAACAGTGGACAAATTACCTTTTTCATCATATTTTTGCGGTACAATCATAGATCGTATCCAGGTTCCTTCTATTGTTTGGCTGACACATGAAAGAGAATCATGTTCCTTCAAACGACTCTCCATAGTACTTATATCAGTAAATGCAAGATAACTTTTTTGAAATGATGGTGCAATCATGCTATCTATATATTCTCTTTGAAGCTCATTTGACAAATCTTTCTTTCTATAATTCAGACCTACCACATCAGCAGACTTTATCACCTCCAACGTGTTCTTCTTTATGTCAATAAGTAATATAAATGAATATGCATGTCCGAGCGCATTGATAATCTGAAGACGCTTTTGCTCACGCATAATGCTCTCCTGCTCCATATGAATCCTGATTGTGCGAAACAATGTAAAAATCACAATTGCAATTAATACATATGACAGACATACAATATTTCGTGTCATAAACACCTGCATAGCCGGAAAAAATACATATATATCATAATTTCTGATTTTTTCTTTTCTTCCATACCAGCTGCTGCCTGCTGCATCAAGCCTGACAATATGATCTTTGCTCTCACGAAAAGTATTTTGATACAATTCATTGCATTCCTTAACTGACATTCCCAACAATTTTGACTCATTGGTGCTCACTACTTTCGTTCCATCACTAATTACAACGCTGCCATCCATTTTAAATGGAAAATCTGCAAACACTGTTTCCATCGTGAGATCACCGTTTTTTTCATTCACCTCTTCCCTTTTCGCATATGCAATCAAAACTCCTGGAGTATCCTGTCTTGCCACTGCTGCAAAGTCATATATGTTTCCTTCATTGCGCAGTCTGGTCATATATGTTTTTGACGGTGATTCTAAAATATCCCTTACATACTTGCTGTCAATCAATTTCTTCCACAGTGACATTGCATCATAATCCTGTGTTGTCTGTATTGATACATTCAGCTTTTCATCAAGCACCAAAACACCAGTCAAACGCTGCTGCTTTGCATAATTATCCATATCTTGTGCCGTAAAATCATGCTCTGCATCAAGTACGCGACTTAGCTCCTCTGACTTATCAAGCAAACGCACAAGACTTTTCACTCTATCATTTGCATTATAAATCTCATATCTATTTATACGCGATTTCACAAAGGATATCGTCTCATCCAGCGTATCATTTAATTTTGCTGTATCACCTGCATTAGTAAAACAAAAGCAGATAATTCCAAGCAAAATCAAAACAATCGGCATAAAAAAATAACTTGATAATCTTTTTTTACTCTTCATACGCAGCGTCTCCCACTAAAACCTGATCAGCATCAAAGCCATATTTTTCTACAATATTTTTGGTAGTTCCATCCTGCTCCATCTCATGGAGGGTGTCTGTTAGCCTATCAGCCAACTCTGCATGTGTACCTTTTCTAAATGCCACCCCTAGTGCAGAGCGATATGGACTTTCCTCTAACATACGATACGCACCTTCTCCATCATCAACAAATTTTCTCAGCATTGCCTCATGTCCTGCGATTGCATCTACATAGTTTTTTCTAATTGCGGCAAACATGTCTTCTGTTGCTGAGAAGCAATTCACCTGACTTACAGTCGGAAGATCAGATTCAATTCGGTGCAAAAATAAATCTTCTGCTTTTGTCGTTGCTTGAACTGCAATCCTTTTTCCTTCAAGATCATCAAATTTCCAAATATCATGATCACTTCGCACAACAATCATTTGTCTGCTGTAAAGATATGGTCCAGCCCACTGGTATTTGTCTTCTCTTCCTGTCATTGTATAGCAAGCCCAAATGCAATCAATAGCTTCATCAGAAAGCAACTGTTCTTTATCTTCCCATGAAATTACGCAAAAGCGTGGTTCATAACCAAGTCGTTTAAAAGCTTCTGTTGCAAGCTCTACATCTACTCCAACATTATTTCCTTTACTATCCAGATAATTATAAGGTTCAAACTGATCAGTTCCAATTGTTATAATTGGAAGCATTTCTGATTTCTCATTGCTTTTTACCTTACACCCCACAATGATTCCAAAAAAGATACTGCACACTGCCAACATAGCAGTCACCATCCTTGTCTTCTTCCATTTTCTCACAGCTCTATTACCCATAACAGAAATCCTTTTCCATAATTAATCAAAAATTACAAAAAAAGCGGCAATGACAAGAAATCGCCATAACCGCTTTTTAACTGTTCCCTGCGGGAATCGAACCCACAACTGAGACTTAGGAGGTCCCTGTTATATCCATTTAACTAAGAGAACTTTATTCACATATGCATCAGGCCATCCACTTTTTTACCACAAAATGGCGCCTCATACGCCATTTATCATAGCATACTTTCTGTTGTCTGTCAAACGAAGTTTACCACTCCCTGCAGCCAAATATCGCCCTTAAAACGCCGTCCTGCCATCGGCTCTCCCATCAGCCCTGAGCGGTTCACCAGAACGCGTATACAAATATTATTACACTTCACATCCATCTGACATAGCGGTTCCTTGCTTATTTCATTGACAAGAGGCACCACATTTAGAATTTCCCCAATGATTGTATATCGATCACTCTCCATTCCACATGGCATAATACTCGACTCAACCATTGTGTAAATATCACAGCTGTTTAACAGCCTTCCTACCTTATTGGTCAAATTCATATCAGCAATTGTCAGGCTGTCAATTGCTTCTTGATTTCCCTCTCTTGCTGCCTCAATCAATTTCTGACGTCCCTGCTCTTTTTTCTTTGCAATACGAGCAGCCTCTGGCCTCTTTAAAATAGGAAGTAAAATTTTTCCCTGTGTGCACAGAGCAGACATACAAACGTCTGTTACCGTTGGATAAAATCCCTGAAGTACCTTATATTTTCGATATTCCATAAAATTATTTACAGAAAAAATCAGATTCAGTCCTAATCGGCAATCATCACAGACGCCATCATACGCTTCTCTCGCACTTTCCTTTTCTATGCTGCATTCTGCCTTAGAAGAACAGACATTACTGTTGATATATGGTTCATAATATTCCATCTGAAAGCTGCCCTGCATATCCTCTTCTCCGCAGATCATAAGACCGATTTCTGGTGCAACTTCCTTTGTATAGACAACAAGACTACTCTCCTCATCCAGACGAATTTTTTGAACCTGATCTGGGAAGTTCTGCACGCTGCTTAACAGCTGCTGAAGCTGAGACTTTTTCTTGATCTGCCCAAATCCGATTGCTGGTAAGTATGCGTGCATAAAATTCCCTCCTTTATCATTTTATACTTTTATTTCTTCGGAACCATTTTTTCCATTCCGCCCATATATGGACGAAGAACCTCTGGAATACGAACACTTCCATCTGCCTGCAGATTGTTCTCTAAGAATGCAATCAGCATACGCGGCGGAGCTACTACAGTATTATTTAAAGTATGAGCCAGATACTTTGTCTTATCTGGTCCAACAACACGGATACCAAGACGGCGTGCCTGTGCATCACCTAAGTTAGAGCAGCTTCCTACTTCAAAATACTTCTTCTGACGTGGAGACCATGCCTCAACATCGACAGACTTTACCTTAAGGTCAGCCAAATCACCAGAGCAGCACTCAAGTGTACGAACTGGAATGTCCATACTGCGGAATAAATCTACAGTGTTCTTCCACAGCTTGTCATACCACATCATGCTGTCTTCCGGCTTACAGATTACGATCATCTCCTGCTTCTCGAACTGATGGATACGGTATACACCTCTCTCCTCCAAACCATGAGCTCCCTTTTCCTTACGGAAACATGGTGAGTAGCTTGTCAGAGTGTATGGAAGATTCTCTTCCTTGTTAACAGTATCAATAAACTTTCCAATCATGGAATGCTCACTTGTTCCGATCAGGTAAAGATCCTCACCCTCGATCTTATACATCATTGCATCCATCTCTGCAAAGCTCATAACACCTGTAACAACATCACTTCTGATCATGAAAGGCGGTACGCAATAAGTAAATCCACGATTGATCATGAAATCTCTTGCGTAGGAAATTACTGCAGAATGCAGTCTTGCGATATCACCCATTAAATAATAGAATCCGTTTCCAGCTACTTTTCTTGCACTGTCCAGATCAATACCGTTGAAAGACTCCATAATATCAGTGTGATACGGAACCTCAAAGTCCGGAACAACTGGTTCGCCAAAGCGCTCAACCTCTACATTCTCACTGTCATCTTTTCCAATCGGAACAGATGGATCAATGATATTCGGGATAATCATCATCTTCTGCTTCAGATCTGCCTCAACCTGCTTCTCCTCTGCACTCAGTGCTGCCATGCGCTCTTCTGACGCAGCATCCTCTGCACGCAGCTTCTCAGCCTCTTCTAACTTTCCCTGTGCACGAAGTGCACCATACTGCTTAGATGCCTTCTTATGATTTGCACGAAGTGTCTCAACTTCCTTTTTGATTTCACGGTTGCGAAGATCCAGAGCGATTACCTCATCAACCAGTGGAAGCTTTGCATCCTGAAACTTATTACGGATGTTCTGTCTGACAACGTCCGGATTCTCACGGACAAACTTGATATCTAACATAGTTTTCCAAACCTTTCTGTCTCTACTCTCATACTCAATAAATGCCTTGTTTTATAAGGAAAACAGACATTATTTATTATATACCACGGATTCTCTTTTGTAAAGTAGGTTGTGGGGTTGATTATATTGTCGCTGTTCACGAGACGCCCATTCACAAAACCGCATGTTCCATGCATCGCTGCTATGCAGCTTTGTTTTGTTCATTAACGGGCGTCTACTTCGTTCTGCTGCTTCGTCAAATCTTCATGCAAGCATGAGATTTATCCGAATCTAGCAGAACGCGTGAACTGTATTTAATGTTCCACGTGGAACATCACCTGTTGTCAATTGTCTGCTTCCGTGTTAAGATAGCGTATATCACCACTAGAAAGGAAACTACCATGACTTATACCCATTTATTATTTGACCTTGACGGCACCCTGTTTAATTTCGATGCTGGAGAAACTTATGCTTTTCATAAGGTGTGCGATTCTTTTAATATTCCATATTCTGATGAAGTACTTTCACTCTATCAGCGCATAAATCTTTCCTATTGGAAAGCATATGAACGCGGTGAAATTACTCCTTCTGCATTAGCGGTTGCCAGATTTCGTGATTTTCTTGCTGCTGTTGGCAAAGATGGTGATCCGGCGCTAATGTGCCAGCTTTATCAGACTAGCCTTGGCGAAGACTGCACTCCAATTCATGATGCTCTTCGTGTATGCAGCATTCTGCATGAAAGAGGATATAAGCTTTCCATCATTACAAATGGAAGAAGTACCACTCAGCACAGCCGACTATCCCACTCCGAACTGACTCCAATGATTTCCGATCTCTTCATTTCTGAAGAACTCGGATGTCAAAAGCCTAAAAAAGAATTTTTTGATATTGTATTTTCAAAGCTTCAAATTCCTGTTTCTAAGGCACTTGTCATTGGTGACTCTTTAACCTCCGATATCATTGGTGGAATCCAATATGGCATTGATACCTGCTGGTTCAACCCAAATGGCTCTGATAATACAATGTCACAGACACCGACTTATGAGATAAAACAGCTGAGCGAGCTACTTTCTATTCTTTAACTCTATATTAAAAAAACGGCTTTTCAGATCAGTATTTTCTGTCCTGAAAGCCGTTTTTTAACAATTACTCTATTTAATTGGTTGACGTTTCATCCGTATCCTGCTGCACTGGAGTTGCCTGCTGTGCTTGTTTCTCTTCCAGTTTAGCTGCATCGACATTATAATTTAATGCCATCTCCAAAGCATCTCGCTCCTCATTGCTGAGTGTTGCATGTGATTGTCCATGAATAATTTCTTTTAAATAGCTGTAGCAGCCATCCTGCGTATGCATACTGCTTAATACAAAACCGCTGTCATCACCATCAAGAAGTGCCAGTGAAAAGCTCAGCTTTCCAGCCATTCCTCGAAAGGTATCATATTTCATAATACCAATCTTTTTGTATGTTGCCTTAAGTCCTTTCTTCATGCTGATGATCTCATCAATATCACGCTTGCACTGGATCTTTACACGCTTATTATCTTCTACTACTGTCTTTAAGATGCCTTCAAGTGATTTTCCATCATTACCGCGCATAAAATCATCATATGCTGCCTGCAATTCTTTCATTCTGCTGTTCATAACAGTCATGCAGATCACAAGAATCAAAATCACAGCGAACATTCCTGCCAGAAAAAACAAGCTATACTGCTGTGTAAACTCCATCGCCTGATTCAGAATTTCCATATTTTATTTTCCTTTCATCTAGTTGAACAGTTATCCTCTATTCAGTTTTTCTTTTTCTAAGTTTTAGCTAATTTACTCGATTGTATCCTCAGTAATTCCCATCAGTTCAATGATACGCTCAAGATCGTCATTTGAATAATAGTCAATTTCAATCTTGCCCTTGTCATCAGACTTTCTCTTAATCTGCACCTTCGTACCCATGCGAGACTTCATACGACTCTCCAGTGTCTCATATAATGTCTGATTCTTCAAAACTGGCTTTGCAGCAGCTGGCTCATTTTTCTTATCCAGCAAACTCTTAATATACTTTTCAGTATCACGCACGCTTAGTTGCTCTTCCACAACTTTCTGTGCAACAGCACGCTGTTCTTCTTTGTCTTCCAGTCCCAAAATTGCCTTTGCGTGTCCGTTTGTAATCTGACCTTCCATCAGCATAAGCTGAACCTCTTCATCAAGCTTAAGCAATCTAAGTGCATTTGTGATTACACTGCGGCTTTTAAATACCTTCTCTGCAATTTCTTCCTGTTTTAGCTGATACTTTTCAATCAATGACTGATATGCTTTTGCTTCTTCTATCGGGTTTAAATCTTCTCTTTGAAGATTCTCAATCAGTGCAATTTCCGCAATCTGCTGTTCATCATAATCTTTTATAATGACTGGAATATCCTTTAATCCAGCCTGCTTTGCCGCTCTCCATCTGCGCTCTCCAGCAATAATCTGATAATGATCCTCTATCTTCTTTACTACAATCGGTTGAATTACGCCATATTTTTTGATAGATTCTGCAAGTTCAGTCAATGCATCCTCATCAAATTTCTGTCTTGGTTGAGAAGATGCCGGCTCCACAAGGCGCAGTTTTACTGTTGTCTCTGGCTCTTTTTTATCAGCTGCTGCTGAATCTTTTTTCTTTGTTTCTACTGCATACGCATTGCTGATCAAGGAATCGATACCTTTGCCGAGACCTTTTCCAAGACCACCTTTTTTATTGAGTGCCATTCTTTCATCCTTTCTATCATTCAGTACCATTTACAATTTTGCGAATAGTTTTTTAACTACTCTCTGTTTATAACCTCTTCTGCCAGTTGGTGATATGCCTCTGCTCCTGTTGATCTTGCATCATACAAATTAATTGGCAGTCCATGGCTCGGTGCCTCAGCCAGACGCACATTTCTTGGAATAATTGTCTTATAAACTCTCTCCTGCAAATTGTCTTTTACATTCTCCACTACCTGAAGTGACAGATTAGTTCTCGCATCATACATGGTAAATACAACGCCTTCCATTTCCAGATCAGGATTTAAGCGGCTCTTTACCAGATTTATTGTATGTAACAGCTGTGTCAGACCTTCAAGTGCATAATATTCACACTGAATCGGAACAAGTACTGTGTCAGCTGCACTAAGCGCATTGACAGTGAGCATACTTAAAGATGGCGGGCAATCAATTACAATAAAATCATACTGATCCTTAATCTCATCTAGTGCATCCTTTAGAATAAATTCCTTACGTTCCACATCGATCAATTCGATCTCTGCTCCTGACAGATTCACATTTGACCCAATAAGTGAAAGGGTATCAAATAATACATTTTCCAAAATGCATTCTTGTATTGTGCAATTATCTGTAATCAGATCATACAGTGAATGCTCAAGTTCATTTTTATCAACACCGAATCCACTGGTGGTATTTCCCTGAGGATCCATATCAATGATAAGTACATTTTTCTGGTATTCTGCTAATGAGGCTGCCAGATTAATTGCAGTAGTAGTCTTGCCGACTCCACCCTTCTGATTTGCAACAGCTATAATTCTTCCCATAATATCCTCACTTCTGCTAAACAGCATATTTTTTTGCATCTTTTCTACAGTATAGCACTTCTTCTTTCAAATTACCATAAAAAAATGTTCCACGTGGAACATTATCTCCCGTGGAACATCTCTTTTTATGTTTTGCTATTTATGTTCCACGTGGAACATTGCGAATGGGCGTCCTGTGAACTATAAATCCCCCTACTGCAGCGGTTCCTTGCTCGGCAATCCCGCTTTTCTAGGATATTTTTTTGATGTAGGCTCTTTTTTCTTCACGATAACAAGACTGCGTCCAATATATGAATCTGGCAAATCAAAGTAGATTGCATTTTCCTTTACTCCACCAAGCAGATGAACTGCTTTCTTTGCCTTATCAATCTCCTCTTCTGCATTTCCTGATTTATACGCTACAAAACATCCTCCTACTTTTACATATGGAAGACAATATTCACACAGCGTAGACATATTGGCAACTGCTCTTGATACAACACAATCAAATTGTTCTCTTAGTTCTGCCTTTCTAGCTCCATCCTCTGCACGAAAATGAACAGTTGTGATATTTTCAAGACCAAGCTGTTCAATAACCTGATTTAAAAAGTTTAATCTCTTATTCAGAGAATCCAGTAGTGTTACCCTTCAATTCTGGATACATAATCTTTAACGGAACACCTGGAAAACCAGCACCAGTTCCAACATCAATCAGAGTCTTCGTATCTTCCTTAATAAAAATCTCTGATTTTAGCACGCTGTCCACAAAATGCTTCTGCAGCACTTCATCAAACTCTGTGATTGCAGTTAAATTCATTACCTTATTTGTTTCAACCAGCATTTCATAATATTGAAAAAACTGCTCTGCCTGTTTATTGGTTAGTTCGTGTCCAATCTGGGCAAACGCATTCATAATTTTTTCAATGCATTCTCCCGGCTGTATCGTTTCTGCCATTTATTTCCTCCTGTTTACACATTTATTTCTACTGCTCTATGTTTACTATTAGATATCAACTACTTATCTACAACGATATCGAATAAAGCGTTCTTGTTTATCTATTTAAATAGACAAGTAATACTGATACATCAGCTGGTGAAACACCTGATATTCTTGATGCCTGTCCGATTGATGCCGGCTGATATTCATTAAGCTTTTGAATAGCTTCTTTTCTTAGATTCGGTACCTGACTGTAATCAAAATCAAGTGAAAGCTTTTTCTTTTCAAGCTTTTTAAACTGTTCTACCTGCTGCAGCTGACGCTTAATATAGCCCTCATACTTTATGCTGATCTCTACCTGCTGCGTCACTGCCTCTGGCAGTTCTAGTCTCTTTGTATCTATTTCTTTCAAATCATTATAGCAGATTTCTGGACGCTTTAACAGCTCCTCAAGTGTCATTCCACTCTTCAGCAGTGTGCTGTTATGCTGTTCAAGAAATGCCTGTACCTGCGGTGTTGTGCCGATAGTAGTCGTTTGAAGACGCTTGATTTCTTCATCAATTTGTTGTTTTTTATCATTTAGTTTTTGATAACGCTCATCAGAGATCAACCCAATTTCATGACCAATTGCAGTTAAACGAAGATCTGCATTATCCTGACGAAGCAGCAAACGATATTCTGCGCGTGATGTCATCATACGATACGGCTCATGGTTTTCCTTTGTCACAAGGTCATCAATCAAAACACCAATATATGCCTGTGAACGGTCTAACACTAATTCCTGACGTTTTAGCACATGCAGTGCCGCATTAATTCCTGCTATAATTCCCTGTGCCGCTGCCTCTTCATATCCAGAGCTTCCATTAAACTGTCCTGCGCTGTATAATCCTCCTATTTTTTTAAACTCAAGCGTTGGCTTTAGCTGTCTTGGATTAATACAGTCATATTCAATTGCATATGCATTTCGCACGATTTTTACATTTTCCAAACCTGCTACTGTATGGTACATTTCATACTGCACATCTTCCGGCATAGAGCTTGACATACCACCCAGATACATCTCATTTGTATACAAGCCTTCTGGCTCAATAAACACCTGATGATGATCCTTATCAGCAAAACGCACTACCTTATCCTCAATAGACGGACAATAACGAGGTCCTGTTCCATGAATCACACCAGAATAAAGCGGTGAGCGATCCAGATTGCTTCTGATAATCTCATGTGTCTGCTCATTTGTATACGTCAGCCAGCAGGAAACCTGATCCTTTTGAACGCTCTCAGGATCTGTTGTGAATGAGAATGGAACAACTCGCTCATCACCTTTTTGTTCCTGCATTTTCGAAAAATCAATACTTCTTTTATCAACTCTCGCTGGTGTTCCAGTCTTAAATCTAAACATCTCAATGCCAAGTTCCTTTAATGAATCTGTCAGATGTGTCGCTGACTGCAATCCATTTGGACCTGTTTCATTGCTTACATCACCATAAATGCAGCGTGCCTTTAAATATGTTCCAGTTGCAAGAACCACGCATTTACAATGATAAATTGCACCGGAATATGTTACAACTCCATTTATATTATTATTTTCATCAACAAGAAGTTTACATACCTCTGCCTGTCGTATTGTCAACTTGTCGGTATTTTCCATGGTATGGCGCATCTCCTGCGAGTATGCACGCTTATCTGCCTGTGCACGAAGGGAATGTACAGATGGTCCTTTTGATGTATTTAACATCTTAGACTGAATAAACGTCTTATCAATATTTTTGCCCATCTCTCCGCCAAGCGCATCCACTTCTCTTACAAGATGACCCTTAGAGCTTCCTCCGATATTCGGATTGCACGGCATCATTGCTATACTTTCCACACTCACAGTAAAAACAATCGTCTCTAAACCAAGTCTGGCACAGGCTAATGCCGCCTCACAGCCGGCATGTCCTGCTCCAATTATCACAGCATCATAATATTCTTCTAAAACAGCCATATTTTGCCTCCACTATCTAGTTACTTACCCATACAGAACTTTGCAAAAATACGGTTTACCAGATCTTCTTCAATCTCCTCGCCGATTACCTCTCCCAAACTGGTATAAGCATCCATCATGTCGATTGTCAGCATATCCTCCGGCATCCCATTTTCAATGCCCTCCTCTGCAAGCCTCAGGCTTTCGCAGGCATTTAATAAACATGTTTTTTGACGTGCATTCGTGATAACAACCTCATCATTTCCTGCAATCATTCCCTGTTCAAACATGTCACGTATTGTCTGCTCGAGCACATCTAATCCATCTTCATTTGCCGCTGATATCCAAAGAACAGGCGCATCCACTCCAGCTGCCTTCAAATCCTTAGGCCCAATTACAGAAGATAAATCGGACTTATTTAACAGAATAATACTTTTTTTGTTTTTTAGCAACTCCATAATCTTATGATCATCTTCATCGAGATTTCTTGAGGAATCTGCCACGTAAATTAATAGGTCTGCCTTTGCAGCAGCCTCACGTGCCTTCTCTACACCGATTTTTTCAACAACATCAGATGTGTCACGAATACCAGCTGTGTCCACCAAAATTAAACTCAGATCGCCAAGCATAATCTGCTCCTCAAGAGTATCTCTCGTCGTACCGGCAATTTCTGTAACAATTGCCCGCTGTCTTCCTGATAACGCATTCAGCAAAGATGACTTTCCGGCATTTGGCTTTCCTACAATCACAGTTCGAATCCCCTCTGTTAAAACTTTTCCATTATCAAAGGAGTCTGCCATCTTCTTTACTGCTGCTCTAATTTTTTGAACACGTTCTGTGAGGCCCTCTGTATAGCCTTCAAGCGAAATATGCTCTGGATCGTCAAGTGCTGCCTCTATATAAGCAATCTCGTCTAAAAGCGTGCTTCTGAGGTCTTGTATGCGGTTTTTAATTTTTCCCGAGAGCTGTTCTAACGATGCATCTATTGCAAAACGATTCTTTGCAGATATAAGTTCCATGACAGCCTCTGCCTGAGACAAATCAATTCGTCCGTTTAAAAAGGCTCTCTTTGTAAACTCACCAGGCTGTGCCGGCGCTGCCCCGTTTTTAAACACACAATCTAATACACGTCTCGTAACAAGAATGCCTCCGTGACAGTTAATCTCTACTGTATCCTCTGCAGTAAAGGAACGAGGTCCTTTCATGATTGATACCATAACCTCATCAATCACCTCATTTTCATCACAAATATAGCCGTAATGAATGGTATGTGTAGGTGCATTTGAGAGCTTTTTTGCTGAAGATGACGATGTCACAGCAAATGCTCCTTTTTTAATCGAATCGACCTCTTTCTTTGTTCTATAAATACGATCTATCACATCAAGCGCCTTGGGTCCGCTTATTCGAATAATGCTAATTCCTGCCGGACTAAGTGCCGTTGCAATAGCCGCAATTGTACTATTTTCTTTCATATTCTACCTCACTTCGATTTTTCGTAAGTTTCAAAGAATGATACAGAAAATGCCACTCAATAGTCCGTATGAACTTTGAATGGCACTTTCTCTATTATTCCTCAGAAGTCAGCTTTTTAGCTGTTTCTCTTGTACCAGCTGCGCTTCTGTCATAATTTGTTTTGTATCCTTTGTCATAGCTTTTGTAGTATCTTCTCTGCGGAATTGCTTCTTTTTTAGGAAGTACCACTACATGACGAAATGGATCCTCGCCCTCGCTCTTGGTATATACAAACTTGTCGTCCTGAAGTGCAGAGTGGATGATCCTTCTCTCATAAGGATTCATCGGCTCAAGCGATGCCGGACGTCTTGTTCTCTTTACCTTGTAGGCAATATTCTTTGCCAGCTGCTCGAGAGTTTCCTTTCTTCTTTCACGGTAATTCTCAGTATCCAGCTTGACACGAATATATTCTTCGCTGTGTTTGTTTATAACAAGGCTCACCAGATGCTGCAGTGAATCCAGTGTCTGTCCTCTTTTTCCGATCAGGATGCCCATGTCTTCTCCGGTCAGAACGATATCCACAACCTGCTCTTCTTTATTGTAGGCAACTGCGATATCAACTTCCATATTCATCTCTCGGAAAATATTCTGTAAAAATTCTTCTCCCTCATCGATAAAATCTGACTTTTTACGTGCACGGATCACCGCCGGCTTAGAACCGATAAAACCAAGCAGACCATTCGAACCTTTTTCAACAACCTCATACTCAAGTTTTTCACTGGTGATCTGAAGCTGAAGCAGTGCATTGTTTACGGCTTCATCTACATTCTTTCCAGTGAACGTAGCAAACTCTGTCATACAAACCTTACCTTTCTGAATCTGCAAGCTTCCCCAAGCAAGTAACCAGCCTTACAATCACTGATTACTTTCTGTTCTTCTTTTCACTCTTTTCGTTGTACTGCTGAACCATTCCTGCCTTGGATGCCAGCTTACCCTTCTTTTTCTGGGTGCTGGAATAATACTCAGTTGATTTCTCAACCTGCTTTGTCACACGCTCTTTCAGCTCAGCTTCTTTCTTTTCTTCGAGTTCTTTTTCTTCTTCGATGGTACGAACATTCATAACAGCCTTTGCCTTAAGCGGCTTCTGACCCTTCTTAACACGCTTTACATTAGCCTTTTCAATGTTCTTTTCAACCATCTGATTAATATCAATGCGCTCCATATACTTGTTTACGATCATCTGAATCAGAATCATAACAACAGAAGATGCAATCCAGTATACACCGATACCAGCAGAGAATGTGAAACAGAAGAACACTGACATAAGAGGCATCATGATGTTCATGGTCTTCATTGTGCTTCCCATTGTGTCATCTGAGTTCTTGCTTCCATTATCTGTCTGCATCATCTTAGAGCTAAGCCACTGAGTAAGACCGGCAAGAATAGGAATTAAAACACCAGGCCACAGCTGCTGTGCAGGTGCAGTTGCCAAATCCATTCCCAGGAAATAATTTGCTTTCTCGATACTTGGCAGTGCCTTGGCTACGTACTCATTCAAATTCGGGAAAATCTCGGTAAACTTAGTCCACTCGGCCTTATCGAAGTTGTAAAGCAGATCAATCAGCTTGTTAGAATCACTAAGGCCTGCTGCATTGATGCCGTTTTGCTGTGCCAATGTCACGAAATCTGCGTTATCCATGTAAGTAGGAATGTTCTGCAGTGCCTCAACAATCGGCTCATAGAACGCTCTTACCTTTGTGATGTAGCCCGGAATCTTATAAATAACCTGATACAAAGCGAACAGAATCGGCATCTGAATCAACATCTGAACGCAACCGCCTGTCGGGCTTGTTCCGTACTTTGCATAGACTTCCTTCATCTCTTCATTCTGCTTCAAAAGCATTTCATTGTACTTCGGGCTTGACTTGTCCAGATTTGCATACTTTTTCTGAACCTGCTGAAGTTCTGGCGCCATAATACTATTAAGCTTTGTAAACTTCTGCTGCTTGATGGAAAGCGGAAGCATCAATGCCTTAATAATAATCGTGAATAAAATGATCGCCAATCCAATGCTTGCAATGCCAAACATGTCCAGGAACTCGTAAATTCCATTCATGACAACACCAAGCACCTTCGCAACTGGTCCTACAAGAAACCAGTTACTTTGTGTTAATGATAAAAAATCCACTTGTTTTCCTCCTTAAGCTACCTACGGAACAGGGTCGTACCCCCCTTTTGAAAATGGATTGCAGCGCAATATCCTCCATATAGCAAGTAAGGAGCCTTTCAAAGCTCCATACTTTTCCAACGCTTCTATTGCATACTGCGAACAGGTTGGGGTATATATACAGTGGGTCCGGACTTTGAGAGGTGATAAATACTTCTGGTAAAACCTTATCATATGAATCATAATCTTCTTCATAGTCCCGACCCTACTTCGATTCTAAAAAAATATTCAGCTTTCTTCCTACATGAAAAAAAGCTTCCTCAATTTCCATTAATCCTTGTTCCTTCGCCAACGGTCTGGCAACAATCACTATGTCCAATCCTTGTATTAATTCTTTTTCGTGTAAGCGGCAGCATTCACGGATCACTCTTGTAACCCGATGCCTGACCACACTGTTTCCTACCTTTTTACTGACAGATATGCCAATGCGGGTATCAGCGCGGTCGTTTGACATCTTGTACATGACCAGCGAACGATTTGCAAAAGACTGCCGTTTGCTGTAGACTCTCTGAAAGTCTCTGTTCTTTTTAAGAGAGTTGATACTGCTCAATTAAGCAGAGAGAACCTTTCTTCCCTTTGCTCTTCTTGCTGCCAGAACCTTTCTTCCTCCCTTTGTGCTCATTCTTGCACGGAAACCATGAACCTTTGCATGGGATCTCTTCTTTGGCTGAAATGTCATCTTCATAACAAAACACCTCCTTGTTTTCTGTGTTGGTTTTCAAATAATACTGTTTCTTACACTGTGGGTATCAGTCCCACAGCTTGCACCAAAAGTGCGATTTTTCGGCGTTTTCTTAACGCCGTTGCAAAAATTGGACATCATACGCATTATATTAAGAAACTCGCGTTTCGTCAAGTTTTTTTTTATGTTTTTTATGTTTTTATTACAAAAAAGTTATCCCCAACTTATCCCCAAAGTTATCCACAGTTTTTTCACTCAAAAATGTTGTGGATAAAAGTTATCCCCAAATTGTGGATAACTTGTGCATAACTTTGTGGATAATATAAAAAACACCTCTCAAACCCTTGATTTTACGACAAACTTTTTTTTGTGGATATTGGGGATAAGTACATGTGTTTGGTGGATAACTATGTGGATAACCATGTTCGTTATTATATTTAAACAATCTTATCCACATTATCCACAATTTTATATGCCCTACCCCCTCCCGAGTTATCCACACTCTATCCACAGCTTTTTTGCACTTATCCACATGTTATCCACAGCCTATCCACAATATTATCCACATTTTTCCCCAATGTCGTTGATATTTTTTACAGACTGCTCTCCTCTTCTCTCTTGAAATTCTTCATTATTTTTAGTATAATATCATTATATGGGCTAATAGGCTCTTTTCTCGAAAATTACCATATACCGACGTCAGGAGTAACAAATGATTGACAGATTAAAGGAAAACTGGGATGCCATAAAAGACACCCTGAAAGAAAATTATGATATTTCAAAGGTATCTTACGATACTTGGATTGTCCCTATGGAAATCCACAATGTAGATAATGACCAAGTCTACATATTGGCAGATACAAAAGGTATCCCCAATATACTAGACTATATCAAGAAGAAGTACAAGCAGATTCTTGAGATTGTCATTGAGGAGAAGATCGGCCTGCACTGCAATGTGATCTTTGTTACTTCGGAGGACCTTGAGAAGCGTCCAAACCTCACGGCAGAAGCTTCTAACATTGTAACCCCCGAGTTAAACTCCTATTATGCTGCTGTGATGAATGCCAACTTAAACCCACGCTATACATTTGATACATTTGTTGTTGGCTCCAATAACAGATTCGCACATGCTGCTTCACTTGCTGTTGCTGAATCCCCTGGAACCCTCTACAACCCACTATTTATCTATGGCGGCGCAGGTCTTGGCAAGACACATCTGATGCAGTCTATTGCCCACTATATTCTGCGCAATGATCCAAGTGTACGCGTTTTATATGTCACTAGTGAGACATTCACAAATGACCTGATCGACTCTCTTAAAGGCAAGAAGAATGCTGAGTTTAAAGAGAAATACCGCAGCATTGATGTCCTTATGATTGACGATATACAGTTTTTAATTGGAAAGGAAAGCACACAGGAGGAGTTTTTCCACACCTTCAACTACTTATATGAAACGGGCAAGCAGGTTATCATTACTTCTGATAAACCTCCAAAAGATTTCACAAACCTTGAGGAGCGTCTTCGCTCCCGCTTTTCCGTTGGCCTCCCAGTCGATGTCTCTGCTCCTGATTATGAGACTCGTGTGGCAATCCTTCATAAAAAGGAAGAAACAGAGAACACAAAGATCTCTGATGATATTATCAACTATATTGCTGAAAATATCAATACTAATATTCGTGAGCTTGAAGGTGCGCTCAATCGAATCACCGCTTTTAAACGTCTTTCTAATAAGGAAATCACGCTTAGTATGGCGGAAGATGTACTTCGCGACATTATCAACAACCACAAAGAGGTTACAATTACTGTTCCTCTTATTGTTGAAGTCATTGCATCGCACTTTGGCTTTGAGGCAGATGAGCTTCTTTCACAGAAGCGTAATAAGGATATCGCCTACTCCCGCCAAATTGCGATGTACCTGTGCCGTCAAATGACCGATTTGTCCCTTCAGCAGATCGGAAAGGAACTCGGAAACCGTGATCACACGACTGTCCGGCACGGAATTGAAAAGATTACTGAGGATCTCAAAAACAGCCAGTTTTTACAAGATACCATCGATGTTTTACAGAAAAAAATCAACCCGGCTCTTGGCTGAGCTTTGTGGATCGATTGGGGATATTGTGGATAACTTGCCTAGTTATCCACATAGTTATCCCCAAGTTATCCCCAAAATTTTTCTTCTGTAAGCCGCATAAATCCTAGGTTTTTTGGAGTTATCCCCAATATCCCCAACCCCTACTACTACTACTATATATATTATAAATCTATCTATCAGCAAAAAGGAGAGTGCCACCATGCATATTATCTGTCCACGAGAAGAGTTACAAAAAGGTGTTTCAATTGTTTCAAAAGCCGTTTCAAATAAGACAACCATGCCGATCTTAGAGTGCATTCTGATCCAGACAAAAGAAGGACGCATTCTTATGACAGCAAATGATATGGAATTGGGGATTGAAACAGAAATTCATGGCATCATTGAAGACAATGGACGTATTGCAATTGATGCTAAGATTTTTTCTGAGATTGTTCGTCGTCTTCCAGACAACGATATATCCATTGAAACCGATGGAACCGACTCTGTGAAAATTCAGTGTGAGAAGATTAATTTTACAATTCCTGGAAAGAATGCAGATGAGTTTACATTTCTTCCAGAGGTGGAACGCTTAAATTGTGTTACACTGTCTCAGTTTACTCTGAAGGAAATTATCCGCCAAACTATATTTTCAATTTCAGACAATGAGAATAACAAGATGATGGCAGGTGAACTGTTAGAAATTAATGGCAATAACCTGCGCATTGTATCTTTGGATGGTCATCGTATTTCAATTCGCAAAGTTGTGTTAAAGGATTCTTATGATTCTATTAGAGTGGTTGTTCCTGGAAAAACACTAAGCGATGTAAGTAAGATTATTAGCGGTGGAACAGACGACGAGGTTCGTTTATACTTTACCGAGAATCATGTTATGTTTGAGTTTGACGACACTATTGTTGTGTCACGCTTGATTGAGGGAGAATATTTCCGTATTGACCAGATGTTAAACAGTGATTATGATACAAAGCTGACAGTGAATAAAAAGGAGATGCTTTCTTGTATCGACCGTACCACAATGCTGATTAAGGATAGTGACAAGAAACCGATTATTATTGGCATCACTGATCACAGCATGGAGGTTAAGTTAAATTCTGCATATGGTTCCATGAAGGAAGAACTTGCAATTGATAAGCGCGGCAAGGATATCATGATTGGATTTAATCCAAAATTTTTAATTGATGCACTTCGAGTAATTGATGATGAGATGATTAACATCTACATGATTAATCCAAAGGCACCTTGCTTTATTCGCAATGATGAAGGCACCTATATTTATCTGATTCTTCCGGTAAACTTTAACGTTTATTAAAATCGATAAAATAAATTACATGAATGAGTATGAAAGGATGAATAAATAAATGGCAAAACTAGTATTAAGAGAGGATTTCATTAAGCTTGGTCAGGCACTAAAGGCAGCAAAGCTTGTTGGAAGCGGTGTAGAGGCAAAGATTGTGATTCTTGACGGAAAGGTTAAGGTGAATGGTCAGGTCGAGCTGCAGCGCGGCAAAAAGCTATATGACAAGGATGTGGTAAGCTTTGCAGGAGAGACAATTGAGATTGTAAAGGAATAATCATATGATTGTAAAATCACTTGCGCTGTCAGATTTTCGAAATTACGATTTACAGGAATTATCTTTTCATCATGGCATCAACATTTTTTATGGGGATAACGCGCAGGGAAAGACAAATATCCTGGAGGGCATCTATCTTTGTATGACAAATAAATCATACAGAGGCAGTCATGACCGCGAGATGATCCGCTTTGGAAAAGATGAGGCGCACCTTCGTCTTGAGGCTGAGAAAAAAGGCATTCCATACCGGGTGGATATGCATTTAAAAAAATCAAAGACAAAGGGAATTGCAATTAATGGCGTGCCAATCCGCCGTTCAAGTGAATTGATTGGCCTTTTAAATGTCGTTTTCTTTTCACCAGAGGATCTTCAGGTGATCAAAAACGGTCCTGGAGAGCGCAGACGCTTTCTGGACATGGAGCTTTGCCAGCTTGACAAGGTGTATCTGCATTTTTTGACACATTACAATAAATGTCTTGCACAGCGAAATGCATTGCTGAAGGGGACAGATCTGTCAAAGGATGCACAGGCAATGCTCGATGTCTGGGATGCACAGCTGATTCAGCACGGAAAAAAGATTATACAGCTTAGGGAGACATTTGTCGGTGAGATTGCACCAGTAATCGCACAGATTTACCATTCCCTGACAGGCGGTAGGGAACAGCTTGCAGTTTCGTATGAGCCAAATGTATCTGCTGATAGGTTTGAGGAGATTCTTTTTCTTAACCGTGAGCGTGAGCTAAGGCAAAAGACGACACTGACGGGGCCACATCGTGATGACATTAGATTTCGTGTGCAAAATATAGCAACAGGACAGACGACAGATATCCGTACATTTGGATCGCAGGGGCAGCAAAGAAGTGCAGCGCTTGCATTAAAACTTGCGGAGATCGAAATTGTAAAGCGAAAGGTAAATGATACACCGGTTCTTTTGCTTGATGATGTACTTAGTGAGTTGGACAGCAGCAGACAAAATTATCTGCTGGACAGTATTCATGATATTCAGACCTTTATTACATGTACAGGTCTAGAGGAGTTTGTAAGGCACCGATTTCATATGGATCAGATTTATCATGTGGAGCGGGGCGTAGTGACTAGGGTAAATTCCCTGAATAGTGAAACGATTTTTTAATCAGTGAGGAGGACACAATGAGCGACGAATACGGAGCAGGTCAGATTCAGATACTGGAGGGGCTGGAGGCAGTCAGAAAACGTCCGGGCATGTATATCGGAAGCACATCTGAGAGAGGGCTTCACCATCTGGTATATGAGATAGTAGACAATGCCGTGGATGAAGCTCTGGCAGGTGTCTGCACCCAGATCGATGTGGTCATTCATAAAGACAATTCAATTACAGTTGTTGATAATGGACGAGGAATTCCGATTGGAATCCATCCGAAGGCTGGCATTCCAGCGGTTGAGGTTGTATTTACAATTCTTCATGCAGGCGGAAAGTTTGGCGGCGGAGGATACAAAGTTTCAGGAGGTCTTCATGGTGTAGGAGCATCTGTCGTAAATGCACTTTCCATTTGGCTTGAAGTTGAGATTTATCATGAGGGCAAGGTTTATATGCAGCGCTATGAGCGTGGTCATGTAGTAAACAAGCTTGCCGAAGTGGATACCTGTGATCCAAACAAGCATGGAACAAAGGTTACGTTTAAGCCCGACGGTGAAATTTTTGATACCTTAGTCTACAATTATGATACGCTTAAAGAGCGTCTTCGTGAGATGGCGTTTTTGACAAAGGGTTTGAAAATTATTCTGACGGATGAGCGTGAAGAGCCAAATCTTTGCGAGACATTCCACTATGAGGGTGGCATTAAGGAGTTTGTTGAGTACTTAAATAGTGCGAAGGAGCCGCTGTATCCGCAGATTATTTACTGTGAAGGAACAAAGAATAACGTTGCTGTTGAGGTAGCAATTCAGCATAACGATTACTACAACGAAAATATTTACAGCTTTGTTAATAACATCAATACACCAGAGGGAGGAACCCATCTGTCTGGTTTTAAGGCGGCATTGACAGATCTGTTTAACAAATATGCCAGAGCAAATAAGCTTTTAAAGGACAATGAGGATTCATTGTCTGGTGAGGATATCCGTGAGGGTATGACTGCTGTAATCAGCATTAAGATTGAGGATCCGCAGTTTGAAGGTCAGACAAAGCAAAAGCTTGGAAACAATGAAGCAAGAGGTGCTGTATCTGCAATTGTGAGTGAGCAGCTGACATATTTTCTGGAACAAAATCCAAGCGTTGCGAAGATGATCTGTGACAAGGCAATTCTTGCACAGCGCGCACGTGCGGCAGCGAGAAAGGCACGTGATCTGACAAGAAGAAAGACAGCACTTGATTCAATGACACTTCCAGGCAAGTTAGCAGACTGTACGGATAAGAATCCAGAAAAATGTGAGATCTACATTGTAGAGGGAGACTCTGCGGGTGGTTCTGCAAAGACAGCGCGTGATCGTGCAACACAGGCAATTCTGCCTCTTAGAGGAAAGATTTTAAATGTCGAGAAGGCACGACTTGATCGTGTATATGAAAATGCAGAGATTAAGGCGATGATTACAGCATTTGGAACAGGTATCCATGAAGATTTTGATATTACAAAGCTTCGCTATCATAAAATCATTATCATGACTGATGCCGATGTTGATGGTGCTCATATCGCAACGCTGCTTTTGACATTTATCTATCGCTTTATGCCGGAGTTAATCAAGCAGGGCTATGTATACCGTGCACAGCCGCCGTTATACAAGCTTGAGAAAAACAAGAAGGTCTGGTATGCGTACTCAGATGAGGAGCTTGCAGCAATTCTTGATGAGGTAGGAAGAGACCAAAATAATAAGATTCAGCGATACAAGGGACTTGGAGAGATGGACGCGGAACAGCTGTGGGATACTACAATGGATCCGAAGCATCGTGTTCTTTTGAAGGTAAACTTTGACGAGTCATACGCATCAGACATTGATGTTACCTTTAACACCTTGATGGGAGACCGCGTTGAGCCAAGAAGACTCTTTATTGAGAAAAACGCAAAGTATGTTAAGAACCTTGATATCTGATGACAGACCAAATTGGTCTGTCGGGATATAAGGATGCATAGTAAGAATGAGAGGGAAACATGGACGAAACCATATTTGATAAAGTGCAGGAGATCGATCTGAAGAAAACGATGGAGCAGTCATATATTGACTACGCTATGAGTGTTATCTCTCAGAGAGCGCTGCCTGATGTTAGAGACGGCTTAAAGCCAGTACAGAGAAGAGTTTTATACTCCATGATCGAGTTAAACAACGGTCCGGATAAGCCGCATCGTAAATGTGCACGTATCGTCGGTGATACAATGGGT
>ENA-OPCN01000352-OPCN01000352.1-human-gut-metagenome-genome-assembly--contig:-NODE-352-length-43343-cov-14.241129_pt1 | contig 43343 bp, 46 predicted proteins | sample MGYA00241567_ERZ501485 | MGnify/ENA primary metagenome ERZ501485 (study PRJEB25962, sample SAMEA2042579) | human gut metagenome | biome: human gut; feature: human-associated habitat; material: faeces...
GGCCGTTTCAGAATGATTGAAATTTATGCTTTGAGTTTATGATAGCATGATATCGCGGACAGGTCAACTAATTATTTTATGTTATATGTGTATCAGGATATTCAGTTCCGGCTGTATTTACAGTCGGCAATGTACCAGTACAGCCCCTGCTTTACGATTGTCAACTCATAAGTCCAGGTGCCGGATGTACCGTTGCAGGCTGCGGTTACGCTACCGGTTACTGTCACGCATTCGGAGACAGAATATCCCCGCGAATTCAGTATGTCAATGTCTGAAGAAGGATGTATGGCTGTGTCCTGTCCGGACCATGAGAAATCCGGCTTGGAGCCTGCCACACTCGTGATTTCGCTCTCAAAATCATGGAAACGTTCGGTAAGAACCGTGTACGATTCGGCATCGGAATACGAAATCATACCGGTGTCAAACGGTCCGGCGATAGTCTTATCGGTCAATAGACGTTCGAATTTGGTAGTGTTGTTTCGTTCTATGCTCTTCTCGAATTTGGTAATGAGAATATCGGACGAAACACAGCGCAATGTCAGCACGATTGGCAGAACAGTAAGGACTGCAGCCGAAATGGCGATGACAGCGACAAGTATGAAAACTATTTTGTGTTTTTTTAACATAGATAAGCTCCTAGGACTGATTGATGATATTAATCCCAATAGTGATTTGTTCGAATTAATTCATAATACTCCTCTGCCAGAATTCCGCCAAGAACCAGATCCCTGTATTCTCCGTTCTTGAACACATAATTTCTGCGCCTGCCCTCTTCCTTCCAGCCGCATTTTTTGTATAATGCCTGAGATGCACTATTCTCGGGGAACCATGCATTATCGAGACGTCTCATCTGCAGCTCATCAAAAGCGTATCTCATAAGCGCCATTACTGTATCGGTTCCTATTCCTTTTGCCCTCTGTTCGCTATGTGCAAGTTTAATACCGTGGGTTGCACGGCGATTCTTCCAGTCAATACCAACCAATGTCGCTATTCCAACCGCACCCTCGTCATCCGTTTCGATAACAAATCGAAAGTCATTTTTATCTCCATAATGTGTCTCTAGCCATTTTTCCTGTGCGAATTCTGAAACAGGGAATGCCCATCCGACCACAAGATTTTCCATGTCCGGATCATTAAACATTCCACGTATAAGTTCACAATCTCTCTTTTCCATAGCACGCAAGGTAACAAATTTTCCTTTGATATTCATACTGTTAGTTCCTCCGTTACTTGTCCTGATCGGATAAATACTTTTTCATGCATACTATATCGAACGTGTTTTCCTTATAGTGATTCAAGCGGTCAAACCATATATCTTCCTGATCCTCTATTTTTTGTAACGCTTCGAGAAATTCTCTGTTAATCTTATCTTTTGGAATTACGACGCAACCGCAATCATCACATACCGCTATTGCACCATCATACATTTCCGAATGTGTTTTTATAATTTCAGCATCCATATCAGCATCAGGTTTTCTGTTGTAGCATCCTACAGGGGTAAAGCCCTCACACCATATTGGCCAGTTTTCTTTTATCAGACCGGCTGCATCTCTCACTTTACCTTTGACCACAATCGCACGGCTCTGTCTGTAAAGTAAAAGATATTTACTTACTAATTCTCCGAATATTGCTCTTTCACCACAATTAAAGGTTTCTACCAATATGATATTATCTTCTTCAATGTCCTGTATCTGTTCATGCACCGGCCAGTTGCTTTCATCATAAGCATAGACCCATTTTATTTTACCGGCCTTGTACTGTCCCCTGTTAATGGGATATAATCCGGGCATTACACCGGTTTTTCCCATGGCATCTGTTACCTCTGTAGTACTGACTCTGTTCCTTATAAGGTAATCAATTATCTCATTTGTAATATCTTTCATATATAAATCCTCCTTCTACATATCACATTCTGCTATCTCACATATAATATGACCTATCATTATATGTGACTCCTGTATTCTGGCTGTACAGTCACTCGGAACAATTATCGGGCAATCAGCTATTCCGGCTATTTTCCCACCATCTTTTCCAAGAAGCGCTATGCTTTTTCCTCCAAGCTCAGAGGCTTTTGCAATCGCCCTTCTGACATTTTCCGAATTACCGCTCGTGCTGATTCCGATAATTACATCTCCGGACTTCATATAGCCTTCTACCGCACGTTCAAAAACAGTATCATAGCCATAATCATTTGCAATTGCTGTCATAGTCGCAACATCGGCATTAAGCGCAATTGCCGGATATGATTTTCTTTCCTTTTGAAAACGTCCGACTATTTCTCCGGCAATATGCAATGCATCAGAAGCTGAACCACCATTGCCGCATAACAGAATTTTGCCACCGCTTTTTAATGCATCAGAAACCATCATAGCAGCCGTTTCAATATGCCTGACAAGCATATCATCAGCCAGTATTCTTTGTTTCGTTTCAATACTGTCGGCTATTCTCTGTTTTATAATATTCATCAATAATGCACCTCCAACATATATCTTATCTGTAAAGCTGCGTCATACAGACTTGTACATTTATGTACACCTTTGCCACATGACACCTCTGACTGACTGTCTCCGGTAATCCAATAACCTTTCACATTTGACTCATTACAGATATATAAATCTCTCAGATTATCACCTACGGCAAAGCTGTTATCCATATCTATATCATGTTCTTTCTGTGCTCTCCAGTATAATCCCGTAGCCGGTTTACGGCAATTGCACAGAACACGGTATTTAATTATATCTGCATCCGGCAGATGAGGACAATAGTAACTGTCTAAGATTTCAACATTTCGGCTGCGTAAATCATCCACAATCCAATTATTAAAATCCACATACTCTTCTTCAGTAAAGTAACCTCTTGCTATGCCTGACTGGTTGGTTACTATGATAATTTTCAATCCGGCATCATTGAGCAGCCGCATACCTTCAACTGCACCTTTTTCGTACTCAAACTGTTCTACGGAGTGGACATAATTTTTATCAACATTAATTGTTCCATCCCGATCCAAAAAAACAACTCTGTTCATACCTGCTCACTAGTACACCTGAAAATCTCTGTGCAAATAATTACATACATAATCAGAGGCACCTTCTTCAAGATTCATAAACGGCTTATCATAGCCGGCATTGCGAAGTTTTTCCATATCTGCCTGGGTATAATACTGATATTTCTTTTTCAAATGCTCAGGCATATCAATATACTCAATATTCGTTTCAAGACCAAGTGCATGGAATGTTGCTTCTCCCAGTTCTCTAAAACTCTGCGCATGTCCTGTACCAACATTAAACAATCCACTTACCTGAGGATTATCAAGCAGCCACATGATAACACTGCATATGTCTTTGACATATACAAAATCACGTAATTGTCCACCATCTTCATAGTCAGGATTGCATGATTTGAAAAGCTTTATTTTGCCTGTGCTTACAATCTGTTTATATCCGTGAAATATCATGCTTGCCATGCTGCCTTTAAAATATTCATTTGGTCCATATACATTAAAGAACTTCAGGCCAACATGCTGAGCCGGAAATTCTTTTGCCTGATGCTTCACCCACATGTCAAAAAGCTGCTTTGAATATCCGTAACCATTTAACGGCATAAGTACATCTATATCTGATTTATCATCAAAACCGTTGTGTCCGTCACCATATGTAGCTGCCGAACTTGCATATATGAAACTTATATGCTTCTTCGCACTATATTTCCATAAAGCCTTTGTGTACTCAAAATTATTATTCCACAAATAATCAAAATCCGTTTCCGTCGTAGATGACTGTGCGCCCATGTGAATTATGGCTGTTATATCTTCATACTCATCAAGTCTGCGTAAAAAATCTGACTTATGTACATATTCGATATATTTTTTATTACGCATATTCATCCACTTGTCAGTGGATGCAATATCATCCACTATAATAATGTCATTTATTCCTGCGTTATTAAGACTTCTTACAACACAGCTTCCAATGAATCCTGCTCCTCCTGTAACAACAATGCTCATAACTTTCCTTTCCGTATCATAAAATACTTACTCTTTTATTTTATTTATAATTCCGGTCGTCGACTTTCCATCCACAAATGCTATGGTCGTGACGAGTCCTCCTTTTTGCTTTACAATATCTGCTCCTACTATATTCTCAATATTATAATCGCCGCCTTTTACCAGGACATCCGGCATAACCTTCTTAATGAGATTGTAAGGTGTATCCTCCTCAAATGGGATTACATAATCCACAAATTCCAGTGCAGCCAATATTTCCATTCGATCCTCCAGGCAGTTTATCGGACGGTCATTGCCTTTCAGTCTCTTAACCGAGGCATCCGAATTGACTCCTATGACAAGACAATCTCCCAACATTCTGGCCTTTCGGAGATAGTCAACATGTCCTATATGCAGAATATCAAAACATCCGTTTGTAAATACAACTTTTTTGTTTGAATTATCACTTATATAAGATGACAGATTCTCTGTTTCATAAGGATTATGTATTATTTTTTCTTTATCCATATGGGAGTCTGTTTCAATGTATTTTCTGACCTCGTCAGGATATACAACGCTTGTTCCAACCTTGGATACCTGAATTGCAGCTGCATAGTTAGCCACAATCATTGCCTCTTTGACTTCTTTTTTCTTGACAAATTCATAAGCAAAATACGCCAGCGATGTATCACCTGCACCTGTTACATCATAAACATCATGCATAATGGCATCAATACCGTATATCAATCCGTTTCTGTCCACAATTATCATTCCGTCTGCACCAAGAGTTGTCCATACATATTGGCAGCCGGCTTCATTGCACAGATATTTTGAAGCTTCCACGGCATCCTGCACAGTGTCCGTACACATTCCCGTAAGCATTTTCAATTCTTCCCTGTTAGGCTTAAGCAGCATAGCCCCGGAATATTTATCAAAATTCTTATCCTTCACATCCACCAGCACCGGAATATTATGGTCTTGTGCAATACCTATTATTTTCTGTGTTACTTCATAGGTCAAGAATCCTTTTTTATAATCTGATATAACAACAATATCATAGCTGTCTATATTCTTCTTGATTCTGTTAAATATATCATCCAATTCTTCCAATCGTACATCTTCCGTGCTCTCATCATCCACACGCAGAATCTGCTGGTTATTCTGTCCGATATATCTTAATTTACTTGTTGTCGGTCTGTCTTTTAGTGTGTATATGTATTCAGAACCTATTTCATAATTCTGTAATAATTCCAACAGTATATCGCAATTACTGTCGCTTCCCGCTATTGAAAAAAGATCGACTTTTATTCCGGTTGCCGCTATATTTACTGCAACATTTGCTGCACCTCCGGGAACATATCTTGTCTTGCGCCCGGTTATATTCAGAACAGGAACCGGTGCCTCAGGCGAAATACGGTTCGTATTTCCGAAAACATATGTATCAAGCATTATGTCTCCACATACCAGTGCTTTCTTTTCGCTCATATATACCTCCATTTAATTACGCGGATTTTCTTATAAATTTCTTTCTTGTCTCCGAATATCCTAATTTTATCAAATCGGTAAAACTCATTTTCAACTCCTTGTGTACTACCAACGGCCAATGCCAGAAATTATACACCAACTGGGATATTATCTGTGCTGCAACCAGCCCCCACATTCCCATATTGAATACCCCACACAAGAGAAATTCGAGGCCAACACAGACTACTGCAAATACCATAAATGCTTTAAAATATATAATTCTGTTAGAGTTACTTAAATAACTTGTATAACAATTTCTGAATTTAAGAATGAATTGATACACAGTTACTCCTAATAAAACTGTTCTTCCTATATTCATCTCCGGTTTCACAATTCTTATCAGGACAGGTCCTGCACTGATTAGCACTGCCGTTCCTATGATAACAATAGCAATATATACAAAAACGGTATAAGAAAAATTTTTTCGCACAGTCTCGTCATCCTTGTTGGAAATGGCTGATTGGATTGATGGCTGATATGAAGTGTACATAGCATATGCAAATGTTACCATTGCAGAAGCAAGTTGTACACCCATTGAGTATATACCAGTCTCTTCAAGTGAAAGATACAGTGAACTCACTATCGTGCCCATCTGATTACAAAAATAATTAGCCAGTGAAACCGCTCCTTCTTTCCATGCATTGTGCCATATTATTTTAAATAAATCCCATATATCTCTCTTATCCGGCTTATAGTTTGTTTTCTTTAGTTTGTCTCCGATATCATTATAATGATTGAAATAATATCTGTATATCTCTCTTAATACCACTCCATAGATAAGGTAGGATATGCTCACACCTATAAGTCCGGTTCCTGCAACAAGCAATATTATTAATGAGACAAACTGTGCCAATCTGGCAAAAACCATTCCCTTATTACTTTCTGCTACAGCACCAACACCCTTTAAAAGGCTGGCAAAATATCCATAATACAAATTAAGAAATAATGCTATACACCATATTCCCCATGAAATTTTATGTTCGTAACCCGAAAGTGCTGACGACACGTGAAATACATATACTGTTCCAACCGATGAAAAACCGATAAGTACCACCAATGATATTAAAAGATATATATACTTACATGTATAAATAATCTGTTTTAAAAGATGATAATTAACTTTATCGCCGCATGAATAACTGACGTCTTCTGCCTTAAGTTTATCTGTACCACTCCAGCAATAAGCTACATTTCTTGAAAAAGTAGGAGTGAATCCAAAATCAAACATTGTTGACAGACTTGCCATACTCTGAAAAACATACCATAATCCAACCTGCGCGCCTGTAAGAAAATACAATACAATAGGCAGCATCAAGAGATTACTTCCCAGAGATGCAATGACACCGGCATAATTCCATATAACATCTTTTTTGGATACTTTAATTTTCATTTAGAACTTTTTCTCCTATTTGCATATTATTCGGGCGCGCCAGATACTGAGCATAATATACACTTATCAGGATGAATATAAGCTCATATCCACCGGTCTCTACCACCGCCCTTAGCATGATGGTAAAAACACCAATTGCAAGAAATATATTTGTACGACTGTCGTCATACCCCTTATTCGCTATTACAAGAATCACAACGAACATTGCAAGCGCTATCATTCCACCCCAGAACAAGATCATAAAATAATAGTTATGTGCACTTGTTATACCTTCAATTCCAAGTATACGGCTCATTGTTTCTCCTTCATATGTTCCGTAACCGAATATAGGATTCTTCTTTATGAGGTGCATAATAGCTGCCCATATATTTGTTCTGTTTGAAAATGTATCACTTCTTCCAAGATATTTCATAGCAAAATCCTTGAAAAAAGCACTTGTATTAAGGAATACTACCATTATCATCAGAACAGCATCTACAATAGATAATCTGAGCACGTTGATTTTTGAAAACAACTTTTTAAAAATGTATGACAGTCCTATCATAAGAATCATTACAATCAGGCAGACTTTACCTGTTGCAATGTCATTTTTGAAAACAAACAGAAATGTCTGCAGGAAACTTATGAATATCCATAAAGGCTTCTTTCTTCTTATGTTATAAACAGCAGAAAGGATATTTCCTATTATATAATACACAATTGCTGTATTATCCAATCCAAGGAACCAGCACTCCGGTTTGCCTCTGTTAGTCAGATACATTGCACCCGGAAACATAAACACCGTAATCGTATTTATAAGCATATACACATTAAACATCACGCTCATTGTTCTTATGAGCAGCCAAAAATTCTGTTTTCCCAATCTGCATATCAAATACGCAGTTGAGGAAATTACAACCATCTGTTTTATTATTGTAAACATATTTGCTGACCTTAACAAGGTTATGCATAACATATAGAATTCAAACACAAATACAGACAATACGAATTTATCCGGTTTTACTTTGCAGTAAATCATATCAATTATACAATATGCAAATACACACACCTTTACCGCATCAAAAAACCTTGATATCGGCCAAATATGAATTATATAATCCGGTGTAAATAGTCCCATAAATAATAATAAGTATTTTATGGATATTTTATCTATCTTGACACTCATATTGTTCTCCATCGCCTGATTTGGCATAACTTAGCTGTTTTTAATGCATTTGTTCACCGCTGCAAATACCTTATCAACTGATATCTGTGATAAGCATCTGCATGGCTTACCGTCAATACAGTCCCGCATACATTCATCATTGCCTCCACCTATCACACCTTTGTTAGGATAGCATGCATAACATTCTATAGAATCCACATCATCAATATATACACATATAGGCTCTTTTGTATTGTCTGTTTTTTCCTCTATAATATACGGCATTACCCTGTGTCCGTCCCATACACCCGATATACATATTGACTGCGTTCCGACCGATGCAGCAATGTGTATAGAGCCACTGTCAACTCCTATATGCAGACTACTGCCTCTTATCAGTTCAATCCATTCCCTGATAGAAGTTTTTCCAATATAGCACAGTATCCTTTCAGGTTTTGTAATTTTTTCGAGGCACTGTTTAAATAAGTCCATATACTCCTGCGCACCTGTAAAACATACCGTATAATCTGTCTCATCCGTTATACGATTAACAAGTTCCGCAAACTTTTCGGTATTCCACCTTTTCTTTGAAGATGAAGAATCCAGTGTTACCGTAATATATTTTGAATCAGGTATATCGTAGTCGCATTGCTTGTCAATATGATAAATTTTAACTTTATACGAATCGTCTCCTATTTCATGCAGCCACAATTTCTGACGCCATACTTCCTGCGTGTTAATCGGAACATATATCGGGTTTGTATACTTTCTCTCAAAATACCATCTCAGATTTCCTACATTATGCTCAATATTTGAAAGTCCCTGTGCTTCGTGTTTTATATCATCAAACACACCTACGCTTTTATTGGCCGGTACTGCTCCTACAATATATCCTGCCAGCGGCATAATATGAGCGAGATTAACTATTATAGTCTCAAATTCCATTCCTTTTAACGCATTTAACGTTTTTCTGACATCACGGTATCTGGTTCCTCCGTCTTCAAACGGAAAATACACATCGAGAAATTCAAATCCTGACATATCTGCTATCATACTGCATATATTTTTTAAATTCCGGCTGCATATGACACATATCCTGTATCCTTCAGCTTCAGGATATATTTTTTTCAGTTCAAGAAGCGCATCTACATTCAGTACTGCATTTCCCAGTCTTCCACCGAATATAATCAAAATTCTTTTATTATCTATACGTTTTGTATGTTTCTTGTGTGATTTCATCCAAGCATATATAAATCCTGCGCCCTTTGAACACATCGTATTAATCTTTTTTAACATATTATTTCCTCATCACATTTCGGATATTATTTTTTCTGCTTCTTCATCTGTAATATCTATATTTGATATTGCTTTCCCATCTTTGGAATAACCTAAAAAACTGCCTTTACGGCACTGTGCACGCATCATTGACGTTTTTCTGTCAAATGTATATCTGATAAGTTTAAATATCATACAACAGTCAACTTTAAAGCTCACATGCTCTACATACCATACATCATTTTCAAACTGGTTTTCCCATGTCCGCTTGATATGTTTCTCGTCCCAAGGTGGACATTCCAGTCCCGGTTTTACCTTAAACCTTGCTTTATGTCTGTCACTAAACCTGTCATAATAGTAAAATGGTAATGCACGCGGTCCTATTATGCTCATATCACCTTTAAAAATGCTCCAGAAATTAAGCAGCTCATCCAGTGAAGTTTTTCTCATAAATGTTCCTATAGGCGTGAGCCTCTGTTGTGCCGGTAACAATTCACCGTTTTTATCCGTTGCATTTGTCATATTTCTGAACTTTACCAGCGTGAACGGTTTCTCGTTCCGGCCTATACGCTCCTGTTTGAAAAACAAAGGGCTTCCCAGTTTGATATATGTAATAATTCCAAGTATAAGATTAAGCGGCAATGTAAGTATCAATGCAATGAATGATATTACTATATCCAAAATTCTTTTGATATATTTCGTATACAAAGTATCTTTATATACAACAGGCTGGCTTGATGCGTTGACATCATCCAGTCTCTCATCAGCCAGATAATCTGCAATTTTTTGTTGGATATTCATATCCTGTAAATTAATCACGAATTTTCCTCCGTTGTAAAATCATGTCAGCAATATATTCCATATCATGCTCATCATATCTCTGATCGCACGGTAAAGGGAGAATATTATTGGCCAGTCTGTATTCAACACTGTCATCCGGCATATCTTTGATCACATTGGGCCATAGAAGTGGAATATATATCTTATTAGATATCAAATATTTTCTCAGTTCTGCACCATCTTCCACATATAACGGATACGCAAACGGTCCTATTACAGAATTCACATCAATCCCATTCAGTGCACCCAATAACGATGCAAGCACATTAAAATTATTTTCTCTATGCTTTCTGGTCATATCATAATTAATTGCGTGAAGCAAATTATATGTAAGCCTTGACATTTTCCTTACCGGCATTTTGGCAAACAATTTATTGTTGTTAACATATTCCGGGTAAAAATCGGATGCTGCACGCTCATAACGTCCAAGCAGGAATTCCATTCTCGAATACGATTCATCCGTTTCAAGTTCACGCTCCAGCTTGGTATCAGAATATAACACTGCTCCATCTGTGACACCAAAAAATTTTCTGCATGTATACAATGTATCTACACCATTTAAAGGCTTGCGAAAATATGATTGGGTGTAATCCAATATAATTCTATTATACTTTTGCTTTAAGGATGCTATACACTCATCAGATAGCTGTCCGTAATAATCTACAATGTACAGCCACTCATCATCATCAAGCTTCTGGGGTTCCTCAGGCATAAAATTCATATCCACATGATAGAACTTAACCTTTATACCGGCATTTACACAACTGTTGTAAACAGAATCACACAGAAAATACGGCAGCCTGATTTTATTGATATGCTTAGCTTCTGCCAGATATAAAAGACAGTTTCTTCCACTATTCAGCAGGATACCTTCTTCATGAAGCATCTCTCCCGTATATGTATCTAATTGAATATATCCACCGATTTCCTTCATATCGTATATGTACCTCTTTTAATTTAAAACAATTTTCAACCAGCTGTCCATATTGGTCACATACTGTTTTGCAATCTCCCATGTTGGAAACTTGAGAAAAAGAATACCGAGTGACTGATTTGCACCGGTGAAAGCGTTTACCTTATCTCCCGGCTTTACCCATATATCTTTTTCTACAACATATTTTTCTTCAAACTGCTTGTCTATTACAATATCTTTAACGGTTCCACTATTATAACTGTGCAATATAACTCTCGTGTATGAGCCGTCGTAAACCGGATCTGTCATATCTTCAACACTTAACCCCAATGCATTTCTGACATCATTTTTAATCAGGTCAGTGCCTGTTGCAAGTCTCAGAATTTCTGTCACTCTGTTTCCGCCGGCTCTCGGGGAAACTTCCATCAGATATGCTTTACCATCCGTTCCAACCCTGCATTCTATATTGAGTATGGTAGTTCTGATTCCAAGCAGATCTACAAGACGCTGTATTTCCGCTCTTAATTCAATCTGTTTCTCCATCGGCATATTAGATGGATAACACATTGCTGCCGGGGTAAATGGATTCGGTGCATTCAAATCATAAAACTGACTATCGAAACTTGCAAAGACCAGTTTCCCATCTTTAACAAAGCTGTCACTTCCTGACTGACATCCTTCGAGGGCAATAAACTGTTCTATTATTATTTTTTTTGAAATAGAATTTTCAAATGCGCAATCTATTGCCTGTTCTATTTCCTGTTTTTCTGTAACTTTGGTTACGCCCTTACTTCCGGCAGAGTCAACCGGTTTAATAACTATCGGAAGACTAAATTCATTCACGCCTTTCATGGCATCCTCTTTATTATCATAGCCTATATGCTTAGGGCAATTGAAACCGTTTCTTTCCAGAAAATCTCTGAATAAATCCTTATTCTGCATAATTCTTACAGATTCATAACTTGCAGATGAAACAAGTCCCATTTTTTCGGCAACATAGGCTGCAGTGACTACTCCGGGATCTGTCGCAAATGACAATATTCCGTCTATCTTGAGTTCGCGTGCCAGATTAAGCACAGCCTCTTTATCAACAATACTAACATTGTGATATTCATCAGAATATTTATGTGCCACATTATCAGGCAGATAATCACAGGTAATAACGTGTACTCCACCCTCTATATTATGAGCTGCCTCTATTGCGGGCAATAAATATTTTGAACCGCCTAAAAGTAATAACTTCTTCATTCTTTTCTCTCCATTCATTTCATACTGCGAATTATTTCACATATTCTGTCTATACTTTCAAAATCCAATTCACCATACATCGGCAGTGTAATTATGTTTGATGATACATCATCAGAAACTGGTGTGTTACCATGGTCACACACCGATGTAACAATTTCAAAATTATTTGTTGCCGGGTAAAAGTATTTACGCGTATAGACATTATGTTCCTTTAACTTGCTACAGATATCATCTCTGGAGCAGCCAAACTCATTTCTGTCAACATATACAGGAAAATATGCATAATTAGGAAGTATTTTGTCATCATAATAATTAAGACGCAGCCCCGGTATGCCATTCAAATTTTGTATATATCTCTCATATACAAGTTTTCTCTTCGCTATATTCTCGTCAAGATGGTTAAGATTACAAATTCCCATTGCTGATCTGAATTCGTCCAATTTAGCATTGGCACCTATACTCTCAATCGTTACCTCTCCTGTTATGCCAAAGTTTTTCTCACAGTGAAGTTTCTTCCTCAAATGTTCATCTTTAAACGATACAATTCCACCTTCTACCGAATTAAAAACCTTTGTCGCATGTAACGAAAACATCGAGGCATAGCCAAAATTAGCAACTCCCACACCTTCATACTTCACTCCAAAAGCATGAGCTGCATCATAAATAACCTTTAAGTTATGTCTGTCAGCAATCTCCTGTATTCTATGTATATCACATATATTACCATATACATGAACCGGAAGAATAGCAACTGTTCTGTCTGTTATAAGTTCTTCTATTTTATCCGGATCAATTGTATAATCAGTTTCTTTTATATCACAAAAAACCGGTTTTAAACCATTTCGGATTATAGCGTTTGTAGTAGAAATAAACGTATATGGAGTTGTTATAACCTCTCCTGATAATTCAAGCGATTTTAACAACATTTCCAACGCCATATGTCCATTGGTAAACATCGATATGTTGGAAGCTCCTAAATACTCCATCAATCTATGCTGAAATTTTTTATATATTGGTCCCATATTTGTCATCCAATGATTTTCCCATATAGGCTTTATTTCCTCAACATATTCCTCTAACGGAGGCATCGTTGATCTTGTTACATTAATCCTTGGTTCATTTTCCATATCCATTATTCCTCTCCACCGGATGTTATTATTGTACCTGCACTGTTTCTCCGGCATATATCTGTCTTAAATATTCTTTTGCCATATCAACCGTTGACTGTGTCGGCACCATTACATAGTTCGGTGCTGTGAGTGAGAATGTCATTAGGTTGTCGCCCTTGCCATCCACACTGTATGTCTGTATGTCCCAGCCCTTCATATCTGAAAGCTGCATTTTTACAAGTCCTGTTATCTCATCTGTAGTCATGCTTGTTGCAATACTCGATGATACTGCCCCAAGTATATTCTCATAATTTAACAATGTATCTGTTGACACGCATTTATTAATCATTGCTTTTATGAGTGCCATCTGATTCTTACCACGCTGTCTGTCTCCACTGCCAAATGAATAACGCTCTCTTACAAAACCAAGTGCCTCTGTACCATTCACATGATTATATCCCACTGTAAAGTGTTGTGTACCATGTCTTGGCATAAAATCATACTCTGAGTATACATCCACTCCACCGAGTTCATCTATTACATCCACAAATCCGGTGAAATTAATTTTGATGTAATCATCGATGTTTACTCCGTAAAGCATTTCGAGGGTGTCTACCGATACCTGGATGCCGTAGCAGCCGGCATGGGTAAGTTTGTCCTTGACGCCGTTGGATATTGATAAAGGAACATAGAAGTCCCTCGGAGTATTAATCATAAGAATCTGACGGGTTTTGGTATTTACGGTGATGAGAATGTTGACATCGCTGTTGCGGTTCACCATAGGCGAGCCGTTGGTGTCGATTCCGCTGACATAAAGTGTAAATACGTCATCGCCGCCATAGAGGAAATTTTTGTACTGGTCATACGGATCAGATGTAGGCTCCTCGTTATTATTGTTGTTATTGTTATTATCTACTATATCTGTTTTGATATCTGCGGACCAGACGCTGCGGATACGGTCCTCGACATCTGAATAATTATCTACGCCCTCAAATACTGAGAGGAAGGAACTGTTAAGGACGATTGCATCGACTTCCTTATTGTAAAGGGCATCAATAAGCTGCATCGCGCCCTGATATTCCTTAGGAACCAATGATGTCTTGATTTCGCTCACTATCATGTCAAGAGCTTTGTCCGTATTGGTGCGGTCAAGGGTCTGTGAGATTCCGAAGGTTGCATCCTTAAGGTCGTCAAGGCTCTCATATGTGCTGTCCTTAAGGACGTACACGCACACATTGTCTATCTGGGTCTTCATTCCGGACATTTTGTCAAGTGCCTTGCTGGTGGCTCCGAGGTATCTGGAACCGATTACCATAATTACACTCATTGCAATGGCAATTATTTTGGTTATAATGCCGGGTACCATCCATTTCTGTAAAAAAGCAATAACGCCTGTCACCACTATAACACTGGCAATCAGAATTACCATGTATGGTGTGGTGAGCACATTAAGCTTCATCACCCTGCTTATAAGCATTATCCCGCATACAAGCAGAACCGCGCTCAAGCCCCAGCCTATATACATAAGTATTCTGCGGGCTTTGTCCTTGCCGCTGCCATTAACTTCGTTAAGTATTTCTTTCTCTTCCATCTCATGTCCCTCCGCTGTTAATCGGTTATATGTATATGCAATGTGATTTTCGGTGAAAAATTACCATCTGAATCCTTGCAATAAAATTGCATATCATAATCCCCCACCGTGTTCATATCAGGATAGTTATCTATCATAATTGACTGGAAAAGCGCGTTCCGCTCATCCTTATCATCGGTGATGTCCGATACGTATTTGATCCAGTTGACCTGACTGCCTTTCTTGATCCAGTCTTCTATTTTCGTAAGATATAATACAGGAGCATCAGGTGATTCTGTCTGAACCGGGGTTGTCTCCTCAGGATATCCGGTAGTGGTCTCCTCCTGTGCATGAGGTGTTTCATTGCCAGCCTCTTTGCTGCTTTCCTTATTATCGGCAGGCTTAGTTGCCTCCGGGCTCTTCGTCGGTTCCTCGGCCGGTGCTTTATAAGGAAGGATGATGCTCTTCTGTGTGATATTGTTGTGCTTATCTTTGGCAGCATATGTTATCTTGACACTGTCACCGCTTGAAAGTATGATTACAGATTCAACGATAAGTGTATCACTGACATCGCCGTCTTTGCTGTCCTCGGCGGTAACGCCGTTAAGCAGTTCGGAATCTGACATTCCCTTGTGATATTCTATGCCGGACGGAATCGTAATCGACGGCCCCGTTCCGTCACCTTTAAGTATGACCACCGCTGTTATCAGAAGAATAAGCAGCACGGCCGCAGCTGCTATCATTAAAATTTTGGATCTCTTCATAATACAATCCCTCTAATTCATATTACTTATCTTCACCATAGTTACCGTAATACTTGCCATAGTACTTTCCGTAATATTTGCCGTAATATGACTTGCTTGACATATTGACTTTATTAAGGATTACACCAAGGAATCTTGCACCTGTTTTCTTAATCTGATCGATAATGTCTGCGGCAAATTTGTAACTTACTTCCCTGGCAGGAAGTACAAGTGCTACGCCGTCGCATCTGCTGGCAATGATTGCGGAATCGACCACGCTTCCGAGCGGCGGTGTATCGATTATTATATAATCGTAAACTGTCCTGAGTGCAGGTATAAGATCATTGAAACGGTCACTTTCCAGAAGTTCCGCCGGATCAGGCGGTACCGGACCGGATAAAATAATATTAAGATTATCTATGTTAGTAGAATATATTACCTCCTCAATGCTCTTCATGCCTGAAAGATAATGGGTAAAACCGTTAACCGCCCTGCTTATTTTATATTTACCTATGAGAACGGATTTACGAAGGTCTGCGTCTATAAAAAGAACCTTCTTGCCCATTTCCGCAAATGACACTGCCAGATTAAATGACACCGTCGACTTACCATCGTTCGGAACGCAGCTCGTAAGCGCGATTACTTTTACATCGGAACCGCTGAACTGGATATTGGTACGAAGTCTCTTAAACGCTTCATTAGCCCTGTAATCAGGCTTGACAAATTTATTGATTGAAATCTTCTGGATTGCCATTACTGCTTACCTCCCTGCTTGGATGCTGATGCCTGTGTCTCCTTAGGCTGAGATGCCCCTGCCTCAAATAAAGGAATAATTCCGAGAACACCTGTTCCGAGATATTTCTCAACATCCTCCTGAGTCTTGATCCTGTCATCTTTTATTCCGACAATGATAATCACTGCTGCTGCCAGCACAATTCCTACGAGTGCTGCGATAACCGTGTTCCTCTTGGTTGCCGGGCTTGACGGCTTGTCCGGAAGGTCTCCGTTGTCAACGGTGCTTACCATATTCTCTACATTCATGATCTTACATATACGCTTACTTGATGCTTTCACAACGCTGTCAGCTATTTTCTTGGCAAGAATAGGATCCTCGTCGGTAACTTTAATGCTTATCTTACGCGTATTCGTAATAACCGATGCTGATATTTTATTACTGAGTTTCTCAACATCATAATCAAGATCAAGATCCGCTATTACCTGTTCAAGTACGGTTCTTGATTTAATAATTTCAACATAGTCATTGGAAAGAGTTGTCGAAGAAGTAAGATCGGTCGCTGTGATTGCGTCCGTATTCTGACGATTGATGACCATAATGCTTGCGCTTGATGTGTATTTAGGTGTGGCTATGAAATGAAAATAGCCAAAAGCAAGCACCGCAGCAATTACCCCGGCTGCTACAATAATTATCCATTTGTGTGCCAGCATGCCGAAAATCTCTGCTATATCGATTTCCGTCCTGCTGTTATCTGCTGTGTTCTCATTGTTATTAATGTTTCCCATAGTATCTCCGTTATATTTCCTCGTTATTGATTACCTTGATGGCGTTGTCCCACAATAGTTCCATACAGTAGTCCGGCTTGCAAATCTTACCGAGTGCCTTAACGGCTTCGCTAAAACGCGGTGCCCTGGTACGGTCACTATGTGCATCCGATGATATGAAATGAACCATATGCTCCTTGAGAAGCTTCTTAACAAACTTCTTACTGCTCCTGCCCATACCGCCGGTCACGGTACCTGCATTAACCTGGATATATGCTCCCGATTCGATAAGTTCAGCAACTCTGTCTGTTCTGTCATGTACACAGCTGTAACGCTCGATATGTGCTATTATCGGTACATATCCGTTAGTCTCAGCTTCATATATGCTCGAACTTATTACATCATAGGATTCATCCGGCGAATATTCCAACAGAATATATCCTGAACCGGCCATGGTTCTGGCCTTATTATCATTAAGAGCCTCAACGGCTTCCGAATAATAGTATATCTCCTGTCCCGCATATATTTCCATATCCGGAAAATTATCCCTGATAACCGGTGTGATACTCTCTATAGCAGCATCGATCTTACTCTGTTCAACCATCATCCTGCCTATATGATAATGCGGTGTTGCTATTATCAGTCTCACACCTTCATCATATGCTATCTTAAGCATGGAAATCGTCTGCTCCATGCTTCTTGAGCCATCATCAAGTCCCGGAAGAATATGACAATGCATATCCGCGATGTGTATCATTTTATTCATATCATAGACCATCCTTAAAAATACACGACTAGTATACACTCTTTCGCTGTCAAAAGCAATATCAATATATCCCATTTTCGGACAGCGGGCGGCGGGCGGTCATATCCTATCAGTCTGCAATCTGTTTACCGGTATGGTCTATCGTATAATTATCTGTTATGATAAGTTCCGATATCGGTACTATCGTATATCCCTGTTCCATCAGGCCGACGATAACGCGTTCAAGCGCATCTTTGGTGTATCTGGCACCATTATGCATAAGTATTATCGCCCCGTTATCCAGATTTTTATGATTCAGCACGGTACTTACAATATTATCGGCGCCGTAATCTTTCCAGTCCAGACTGTCCACCGACCATTGTATCGTATAATAACCACAGCTTTCGGCCGACTTAATAAGATTATCATTATAATCTCCATACGGCGGCCTGAACAGACACATATTATAACCCGTAAGTTCTTCTACCTTCTTATGCGGACCCATCAGTTCTTCGATGCATTCCCCGCCATCCAGCCTGCTCATCTGTTTATGATTTTCGCTGTGGTTTCCCAGGTCATGGCCTGCGGCAAGAATTGCCTTCACATCATCCGGGTAACTTTCTATCCATCCTCCCGTCATAAAAAAAGTAACATGTACATCATATGCTGCCAGTATATCAAGCAATGTTTGTGTATCTTCATTGCCCCAGGCCGCATCAAACGACAACGCTACTTTCTTCTCTTCTGTTCCCACACAATATATCGGGAGTTCTTTTTTGACCAGCTTGCCGGATGCTGATGTAATCGTATAGTATGGCATGTATGCCAGTATTCCTGCCGCCACAAGCACAACCGGCAGAAAAATAAATACCCTGCTTCTGTGTTTTCTGAAATATTCTGCTAAACCACGCATATCCGGACACTTCCAATGTTTTGTAACATTATACGTCCGGATATGCAGATTAATTCATAAATTGACTTATTTATTTATATCAAAAGGTATAAATTATATTTGGGTACACTTTCTTTCCTGTCTCCGGATAAGCACGAAAACCATCGGTATGCAGTACGCACATGCAACAAGCCACGCGCACTGATCTGCGAATGTTATCGCAGTATAGCCAAACTTCGGTACAAACACAAAACTTACCACAATTCTTGCTATCATTTCGAGTATCCCCGAAAGAATGGCAGCGCCGGCATACCCTATGCCCTGGATTGTGAGCCTGCAGCAGTTCAAAAACCCGATTGCCCAGAAAAACAGTCCAAGGTGTCCGACATATAAAGCGGAGGCAAGCAAAACCTCTGTCTCACTTCGTTTCACAAAGAGAGAAGAAAGTCCGTATCCCCAGATATTCGTCACCACGCCGATAAAAATGCCGTATATCACGCCGATTACTATACCGGTTCTAAGCCCTTTCCTTATTCTGTCAAATTTAACCGCGCCAAGATTCTGACTGCAGAAACTTGAAACCGCCGTCGCAAGGGCATCAAAAGGACACATGGCAAACTGCTTTATCTTGCTTCCCGCCGCAAATGCCGATATATACACTTCTCCAAGCTTGTTGTTAGAGGCCTGAAGCACCATGCTGCCGATTGCGGTAATGGAATATTGCAATCCCATAGGAATTCCCATGGTAACACATGTCAGCATATTTTTGCCGTTCAATTTCATATCGCCGCGTTTGAGTTTTAATATATCAAACTTTTTGTTTATAAGTATCAGACATAATATTCCGCTTACAGCCTGTGATGTTATGGTGGCCCCCGCCGCTCCGGCACATCCCCATTTAAATACAATTATGAACAGCAGATCCAACAGTATGTTGGAAACCGTTGAAACCGCAAGGAATATAAAAGGTGTTCTGGAGTCGCCTACCGCACGCAGTATTCCCGCCAGAATATTGTACAGAAGCGAGAACGGTATTCCCAGCACTATTATAAGAAAATAATTATATGCATCTGCATAAAGCTTGTCCGGAGTCTTCATAAGATGAAGTATCTGCGGACAGAGAATGGCACATACGCTTGTCATTATTATTGCAAGAATCACACATAAAACTCCCGAATGAAAAATATAACTTCTCATCCGGTCATAGTTCTTCGCACCAAACTGCTGGGCAACCGGTATTGTAAAGCCGGCACAGCACCCCATGCAGAATCCGAGTACCATAAACTGCACCGATGAAGAGGCTCCGACACTCGCCAGCGCATTGGCACCGATATACCTTCCGACTATGATTGCATCCACCATATTATATGTCTGCTGGAACAGATTTCCCAACAGAAGCGGAATTGTAAAATTAAGAATAAGTTTCAGAGGATTGCCCTCCGTCATGCTTTTTACCATACGCCACGTTCTCCTTAGTCTGTAATATAATGATTATAGTACCGGAAAGCACTGTGGGGCAATAAAAATATGGGGCGTATCGGCAGTTTTGTTGGCAGTTTGTGCTGTCCGTATCAGATAAACACAGCCATGTACAGAGGCAGGGTAATAATGCCGTCCTCACTTATGCCTATGTTGCTGTCTGCAAACTTATATCCATAATGAATATCTCTGTTACTGTTCAAAAGTGATTTCAGGGAATTAGCCCGCGTATTTCCGCTTTTTACTTCAACGGGTACTACTTCTCCGTCTTTCTGAACAATAATGTCAATCTCTCGTTTGGTTGTCTCATTTTTATAAAAATACAAATGGTATCCTTTCTTATAGAGGGCATCTGCTATTGCGCATTCATATATGCCACCTTTGGAATTTCCTGTCAATGTATTTTCGACAATATACTGCTTTAACGAAAAATCCTTCATGGCCATCAGCAGTGATAAATCAGTTGTATAAGCTCTGAAAAAATCGTCCCTTGCATAATCGTCCAGATCAAATCTGACGTCCGTAACACGTCTTGACAAATGTACCATATCCGCACGCAGCAACCATTCCATGCTTGAATAATATTTTTGCGCCCGTCCACCGTGTTCAACTTCTTTATATTGAAATTTATGATTTTCTTTATCCAGCATCTGCCTGGCAACAGAAAGATAACATTTCTCTGCTTTTACTTTTTCTTCAGGTGTTGCGTAATGTGCTATATCATACTGATAGCCCTGCAGAAGACTACGCTGAATCTTATCAACTTCTCTGAAATCCCGGGTGTCCATATATTTCTGAACCACTTCCGGCATCCCGCCTGTTGCGATGTACTGTCTGTAATAGTCCATCATCTGAGAATGAACCGCCTCAGGTATGACCGTCTTTGAATGGAGATATCCGCGAAGATTATCTATCATGTCCTCCGTAATTCCCATTCCCCAAAGAAATTCCTCAAAATCTATTCCGTACATTTTCAAATAATCCACATATCCAACAGGATAGGAAGATGCCCGTTTGTAGTCGATTCCAAGAAGAGAACCAGATGCAATGACATCATATCTGTCATCTATAGCCCAGAACTTGAGTGATGTTACTGCCTCCTGACATTCCTGAATCTCGTCAAAAAAGATCAAAGTCTTTCCGGGAATAATCTGCTTTCCCGGAAAACGGAACCGCATAGCCATAACCATATTATCTACGGTAAGGTCTCCCGCAAAAATCTCGGCAGCAGATGGCATTTGTTTAAAATTAATTTCTACAAATTCTTCAAAATTATCTTCTGCAAAGCGCTCTATTATATATGTTTTTCCTGTCTGTCTGGCGCCTTGAACAATAAGACATTTCCTGCTCTTTGTATCGTACCAGTTTTTAATATAAGATGTAGCCTTTCTTTTCAGCATAACAAACCCCCTGAATTACCTTTTTGATTACAGTTGATGTAAGTCAATCAACATTTTGGAAAGATAAAATGTACACATATCAACATTTTAGAAAGTAAAAATGTGGACTTCATCAATATTTTGGAATAATTATAGCACTAATTGATTCATTTTGAAAGAGATTTGTACATTTTTATATTACAATTACTTTTTTAATACCTGCAATGCAGATACAAGCCTATCCGCTTTCATTGTTTTATCCGGCCATTCAAATTTCTTATGTGTATCTCTGGTGTAATAATAGACACAGTGTTCCACACCATCGTATGCAGAATAACCTACAAACGGATTGTGTCATCGCATACTCCCGGCATCTCACAGAGGCAATTATACTGCCATACTGATGTATGCCACCTGTAAAATCCTTGTAAAACTCCATAATTATGTGCCGCGAAACATCAGCCGATTTTATCTTTGCGTCTGGCATATTGCTTTAAGGCATCCTGAAAGACCTGCATTTCTATATTGTTCCTGCTGCGAAGCAGATCACAAATTGTCCGCTCCATATCATAAACCGGAATTGAATGCCCAAATGGTGTCTGCATAGTCGTAATCCCGGTTTCATGAGAAAATACAGCCTGACCACAACGCAAATGTAAGATGTACATAGCATCTGTCCATGTATCCGGTGATACATACACACCATGAGCAGCTTGTTCTAATCCTCGTTCCTTCACATATATGATAATACATATTAGCACGAAAGTAATTTGCCATTGTCTCTGCTTTACATCACACGCATTTCTTATATTCTGCTTAACAGAAGCCTGTTCATATCATCATACGAATTCCAGTACTCCTTACAAATCCGCTTTCCGCTGCCAATCTTCCAAGCTCTGCCCTATTATATTGTGGCATCTTCCGTCACCCCATTTTTCAAATTATATATATTCTCCGGGACCACAAGTTTCCATTCATCAAGATATCGTCCGCCAGACATATCCTTTGTCAGATAACGCTTACTTTTTCCTATCCGACTCTTACATATATCAAAGAATTGATCCGACAAACCCATCTTTTCCTTATATGCAGAAAGCAAAAATCCCATCTTCTGGTACATGAACTGATTTGACAACATACCAAGATATTTCAATACTCGCTTCTCCTGCATACGTTTGATGCTCCCTATATCTTGAATCACCTCTTCCATTCCTGATATTTTATCCATATCTTTCACACTATCCACAATAGTTCGTTCCAGATTCGTAATACGAATTCCACCACTAAATGCAGGAGTCTCTACCCCTTCCATATCTTTTGAAATAACATAACGATAAGTATATCCGTCAAATTCAAATTCCCGAAACCCCGTCTCTGATGCCACATAAACATCATAGTATATCTGATCTGTTATTCCGTAATATTCCATAGCCGTGTGGTGTGATACATAAGAAGTGGGCGTTATGTTACTTGCTATCTGAAATCGGTTGGCAACCGGTGCTCCAGTCTCCCCACTTATGCATGTATACATATTGTTGCGGATCTTTGCCAGCATACCCTCCTTCATCAGCCGCTTGATTGCAGAACGTGCGCTGTCCGTATTATTATAATACTTATTTACATCTTCCACCGTAAACACCGGAGTTTTCAAAAGTTCAAAATACAAATTCAAATCCAGCACCTCCATATTCAATCAATTTGGGTTTTGTCTAAACTATTTTGACAATTTTATAAACTCAATATATCATTATTGTATATTTGTGTCAAGTTTATTTTTTTCTCAAATTAGTTTATAAGAGCATTAATTCACAATATTTTTAAACTATTTACTAAGAAAGCTGCAAGGTATTATAATTTACCTCTGCATTATAGCAATAGTAGTATTCTTTCCGCTTTTACATTCACACCTCTCTTTATTGCTTTTTTAAGTAAAGATACGATAAGATTAAATACATCTTTTGTTTCATCAAAATCAAAAACCTTTTCTTTATAGAGTCGGAGTATCAAAAATATCATCAAAGTAACCTTCCCAAATATGAATAGCCTCGTCTGTTTCGATATACAAAACAATTTCATCCTCGTCCTCATATCCTTCATAAAAAGTATAATTATTTTTTAGGTTTCCAATGTCCATTATCTACCATCTCCTTTTGCTCATTTGTCGCAGTACCGTCATTACAGCAAGTAAGCATAGCCCTACTTTTATTATATATAAATACCATCTTAACGTTTTAATTTTCGAATATTCGGGTTGCTCGTTTCTTTTTTTATGTCTATTACGTCATACAAATACAGTTTCCCATCCTCTGAATATCTTACAATCAGCGAAGCATGAAAAATGTTATACCTCTCCACCTCTTCATCGTCTCTATATACCGGAATTGCAAATCTTGAATCATAACGATACCAGCCATACATTGCATTTCTCCAATGCTTGCTCTCCTTATTTTCCCGAAAATGTTTTCCTTTAAATCGAATATCATTAATCACCACAATATTATTCCCACCAATATCCTGAATAACAGAAACATTCCGCTGCTGTTTCTTGGCCCGGGCACTATCGTTGATTGCAGTCTGTTCTGCATTTTCTTCGTCACAAAGTAATTATCTCTATTATCGTCTTCGCCTTCAAAATATACACCTTCTTGCACAAAAAGCATTGCCTTTCTCGAATGCTCAATTAGACAATGCTTTTCATTACATATAAACCTTAATACTCTGTTGCGTCTGTTACTTCATCAGACTTAATTCCCTTTTCAGCTTTCAGTTTTTCATTTACAGCTTCCACGTTCATTCTGGAAAGAACAATCATAATTAACACATCAAAGATCAATGGCAACCATAAATACATAAACTGCATCATATCAAGTGCTGACTGCGGCTGTGTTGCATTTTTTCCGACATAACCACTAAGCTCTAATAACCAGCCACATACTGCAGTTCCGATTCCTCCACCAATCTTTACACCAAGTGATGTACAAGAATACATAGTTCCGTCAATTCTCTTTCCCTGTGTCAGATAAGTATACTCTGAACAAGAAGCAATCACTGCGTTCATATCTCCCTGCCATGGGCCCTGTCCAAGTGCTGCAATGGCTGTAAATGCCAGCATAAGAGGAATACTTCCCATATATCCTGCTACAACAACCAACGCTCTACCAATAACGGCAATGATATATCCTCTGAGATTCAGCTTGTACATACCATTCCACTTGCCAACGAGTGTCGGAGTAAAGATAAGAGCTATAATAAGCGGGATATTCACCGCCCAGGCGAACTGACCAAAAAGATTCTTGTTCTTCAATACCCATGTCATGTAGTAGATACCAGAACCGATCATGGCACCATAAAGCTGCTGTAAAATATATGTTCCACAGATCATCATATAATACTTGTTCTTTACAAGAAGCTTAAATGCCTGAACCAGTCCATACTTTTCTTCATTCTCTTTTACTTCTCCCTCGTTAAGCTCCTCCTCCGGAAGCTCTTTTACGGAGAGCGCTGAGATTGTATTTACAATCAGACCGATAATTGCATAGATGATTGCTACCGTTCTCCATGCTGCTGCATCTCCACCGCAGTAATCAACAAATTTTACGGTTACAGACTGGATCAAAAGGCTTGTAAAAAATGCGAAGATGAAACGATAAGATCCCATCTGCACACGCTCTTTACTGTTCTTCGTAATCAAAGAAGTAAGTGCAGAATACGCAATATTATTTGCTGTATAGAACACACCATTTAACAATGTATATGCAATAAAGAACCATGCATATTGTGCTGTATTTCCCCAGCTTGTAGGAACTGCAAAACAACATACCAGTGTAATCGCACATCCAATGTAGCCGTAAAGCATCCACGGTTTCGCCTTACCCATCTTGTGGTGTGTCTTGTCAATCATCGAGCCAAAGAAAATGTCTGTAAATCCGTCAAACAGTTTGGAAACTGCGATCAACGTACCTACTATACCTGATGCAAGTCCGACTGAATCCGTTAGATAAATCATCACAAAGGATGTCAAAAATGCATATACTACATTTCCTGCTATATCGCCGGATCCGTATCCGACTTTGTTATACCATTTTAAATACTTTTTTTCTTCCATAGAATCAATCCTCATCTTAATCATGTTTAGAATTTCATGTGTCAAACCGTCTGATGCCTATATTATTCTAAATGCTGTGTCAACGAGTTACATCATTATCCTTTCACATACGGAACCAGTGTAAACCGGAACCGGAATAATCTATCATCAAATCTGTATGCTTCTAACACGTCTGGTCCGCAGCTGTTAGAGCCTATTCCATTCTGTGCATAATCAAGACAGAATACCGTACTGTCCGATTCTATCAGTTCATAGTTATGTGCCTTTTCTTCCAGCTCCTCCTGTGTATAGAAGGACGCATTGAATGAAAATGTATCTTCCTCTGCAACGGCAGTGATACCGTACTGGCTGTTGCCAAGCTCCACATAATCGCAGTCGTAGTGACTTCCGTTTTCCTGTGGGCGGATATAGTCCTCATGCATATCGGAAACCTTCAGACGATACAATCCGTGGCTTGCTGCTCTATGCTTGTCCCGGTAGCTTTCCTGCGGTCCCATACCGAAGAACCCTGCATCTGTAAGCTTCTTATCTAAGAACATCCGCACACCAAATCTTGGAAGATCCGGGAACTCCTCATCCTTTTTCACTGCGATATCCGCTCCAATTCTTCCAGCTGCGTCAATCGTCCATGTGAGCATCACATCAAGAATCTTCTGCACGGTTGGAGCTACAACCGAAGCCTGACTTACAACAGTTACTCCATGCTTTCCCTGAATCACCTCTGACTTATATGCTCTTGTATATGCTTCATTGTAGTGTGCTTTCTTCCACTCCGCCTTGATATACATATCATTATCCGTCGGTGCTCTCCAGATATTCAGTTCCATCGGGAGATTGAGATATTCTCTGCCTGCAAATGTTAAGCTGTCAAAGAGCGCTGTCCGTTTGTTGATCCTATAGAAAAACTCTCGTCCTTTTATGTTGATCTGTGTATCATTTTCCTGCACCTGAATACCCGTATCAGGCACTTTCTTTGTAAGCCAGCCTACTGCCTGCTGATTCTTTGCACCCTTACTGCTTACATCTATCTCATCAAAGCCTAAGACATACGCCTTGGAAAGAAGCGGGATGTCCTTCTTCAGCTTATAGAACAGCTTCAGATATACCTTTCCATTCTCCGGAATTGAAAGCTTTAAAGTTGTGCTTCCATCACAATGCGGTAAAATGGATACTTCGGAAAGCTTCCCCTTCCCGATTACAAGCCCATCCTGTGACAGCTCATAGGTAATCTCTGCATAATCCTTCAGATCATCAAAATCCATATAGTTGTGAAGCACTAATTCTCCACTTGCTGCATCATACGATACTACTCTTGCCGGGCGGTATACATTCTTGTACTCCAAAAGTCCGGTGTGTATCCTTCTGTCCGGATATACCAGACCATCCATACAGAAGTTGCCGTCATGGATTACTTCGCCATGATCGCCGCCATAGGCATAGATCGTCTTGCCATTTTCGGCTACACCATGGGCGATTGCATGATCGCACCACTCCCATACGAAACCACCGCACATCTTATCCTCTGCCTGTATCATCTGGAAATAATCTTCAAAATCTCCGGGACCATTTCCCATACTGTGGCAGTATTCCACCAGAAGGAATGGTTTGCTGCCATCCTTTTCCAAATATTCCTCTATCTCAGTAAGTGCCGGATACATACGGCTGTATAAGTCAAGATTCCCGTAATCATAGGTTACATCGTAATTGCGGTATCTGGCACTCTCATACTGCGTGATACGTTCCGGATCAAATCCCTTTGTCCATGCCAGTGCCTTCTCAAAGTTGCAGCCATAAGCACTTTCATTTCCCATAGACCACATCACGATACAAAACCGGTTCTTGTCACGCTCCACCATCAGCTTCACACGGTCAACAATCGCAGCTTCCCATACCGGATCATCTGCTATCTTCTCATTCCAACGCTTAAAGCGGTTGTAATCCGTATCCTCTTTTCGATACAGCATAAATGGTCCGTGTGCTTCGATATCTGCCTCGTCAATCACCATAAATCCATAGCGCTCGCACATTTCATAGAAAAATGGTGCATTTGGATAATGGCTGGAACGAATGGCATTGAAGTTGTGCTGCTTCATCAGGGTAAGGTCTGTCTTGATCTGCTCCATGCTAATTGTAAATCCGGTGACCGGATCGGAGTCATGGCGGTTCACACCACGGAATTTAATCTTCTGTCCATTTAAGTAGATTACCTGATTCTTGATCTCAATCTTGCGGAGTGCTATATGGTCTACGATTACCTCCTGCTCCGTCTCCAGAATAATCGTATACAGATACGGATTCTCTGTATTCCAGAGTGTGTAATCTACAATCTCAAAAGTCGATTCTCCACTCCCGGAAATAACGCCCTCGGAAACAACTGCTCCATTCTTATCCTCGAGCTTTACCCGAACCTCTGTCGGCTCGTAAAATGCTGCTGTAAGATTTATCCTTGCAATGTCTGGATCTAATTGTGTTGTAATGCGATAATCACGGATTCCCTTTTCAGGACGTTTTAAGAGATACACATCACGGAAGATTCCGCTCATACGGAACTTGTCCTGATCTTCAAGGTACGAACCGTCGCACCACTTCATCACAAGCACAGAAATCCGGTTCTCTCCCTCCCGCAATACGTCTGTCACATCAAACTCACTGGTCATGTGGCTCACCTGACTGTAGCCTACATAGGTGCCGTTTAACCATACATAAAAGCAGCTATCCACACCTTCAAAGTTAAGATATGCCTTTGGTGCTGCAGCATCCTTTGCATAGTCAAAGGTATGCACATAAGCTCCACATGGAATATCCTGTGGCACATATGGCGGATCAAACGGAAATGGATAACGGATATTTGTGTATTGGTGTGTATCATAACCTGCCATCTGCCATACACTCGGAACTTTGATCTCGTCAAAGCCCTCAACCGAATAACCATCCTCATAAAAGGCATCCTTTATATCATAGATGCTGTCAAAATACTGAAACTTCCATGTACCATTCAAAAGCTGCATTCTGTCTGACAGCTCTCTGTGCTCTACCAGGTCATCCATCCGCTTGGAAGCCGGCATGTAATAAGCTCTCGCCGGCATCGTATTGTCATGTAATACACTTAAGTCCTCATAGTAACGTGGCACAATCATAAATAATCCTCCTTCATTCATATAGTTTATACACTTTTTTGTCGCTTGTAACACTGCTAACAGTTTTCTCCTTACTGTCTGCTTTTTTTCCTTCTCGCTTTTGTTAGCTTTATATTACCTTAATCCATTCCTTATGTCTATAAACTAGAATGGACAAAATATGCACAAAATGGTACAATAATCCCATCAATCAGAAAAGGAGTGCTGCTCTATGTACATGAACACCGGTTATTTGAACCATTCACATATGGATTTTAAGGATAAAAGCCGACCACTAGTTGTAGGTAGCTGCGGAATCTATCGTTTGTCTGAGCGCCCAAAGATGCCAACCTATCGCCCAAGAGGACGTGTTGATTTTCAGATTATATATATTGCAGCCGGATGCGGACATTTTCATTTTGATACTGTTGATAACGAAACAATTGTTCCCGCTGGTAACATTGTCATATTCCGTCCAAAAGAGCTTCAGAAATATGAATACTATGGGAAAGATAAGACAGAAGTCTACTGGATTCATTTTACTGGAAGTGATGTAAAAAATATCCTAAGAAAATATGGTTTTCCAGATAACGAGAGAATATTCCCGGTTGGTACATCCATGGAATATGAGCGTATATTTAAGAGAATTATTATAGAATTACAACGTTGTCAGGATAACTACGAAGAAATGCTCACATTATTGCTCCGTCATCTTCTGATCATATTCCAACGTGAGCTTACCAGAGAGCAGGTCTTAAAAAATGAATATCTCGACCACGAGATGGATACCGCCGTGACATATTTTAACGAAAATTATAACCGTGATATCAATATAGAAGAGTATGCGACATCCAAGGGGATGAGCGTCAGTTGGTTCATACGAAGCTTCAAGAAGTTCACGGGTTCTACTCCTATGCAGTTTATTGTTGCGCTCCGTGTCAACAACGCACAGGTCTTGCTTGAGACAACCAACTATTCCATCAATGAAATATCTAAGATTGTAGGCTACGATAACCAGCTCTATTTCAGCCGATTATTTCACAAGCTGAAGGGATTTTCTCCGAGGGAATATCGGAAAACCAGAAAGTCGGAAATATAACCCAAATCCTGTTACAGTTTTCCGTACCTCTCCTGGTCGGCAGATATTTAGGTTTCAAGGCTCTCGGAGCTGTTGGTTCTGTAGGCATGATAGAGGTAAAGTAGCTGCGACGTATAAGAAACTTGCAAAGGAGGTCATTCCAAAAGATTCAAATGATAACATCGACTACACATATATTACAGCATTCATAAAAGCACAAGAAAAATTATCAATTAAGAGTGTTATTGATTGGAAAGCCCTTGCATTTGTTACTAATCTTAATGTTGAACTAAATAATTATTTTTTTGAGAACAAACCACTATCCCAAAACTCCTCAATTGTTCGCATGGTTGGTTCAAGGCGAGCCAATAATACGATGGGAATATATACAAATGATTTACACACAAAGCTTATTAAATCACTTGATTCTGGTCTGATTTCAAATTATTCACCATCATATATTCCTAAATTACGAGCTATTGATATAGAAGCTCAAGAATGGAAAGCGAATTACAACGAAGCAGTTAGTCTATATAAGGAATTAACAGAGTGCTATCGTTTATCACTCTACAAATCAGATGGCACTTTTTATATTGCAAGTTGCTTATAAAAAACAAGGAGGGATAATTCCCTCCTCAAATTATTTTCCACATATTATGCCAATATTTTTCTTTAGAAACAGTATTTCTAAAACTGGATAATCTTGATAGCTTTCAAGCACTGGATAATGTCTCTTAAGCGAGACAATATAATCTTTAATAAATGTACTCATAGAAAATCCTCCACACTTTACTCTTCGCCTTCGTCCAAGTCATCTTTTTCAATATCATCTACAAATTCGACATCAGCATCTGAATTATAATAAATTTCAAGTATATTGTTGTATGCATTTTTCGACCCGTAAAGATTTGAACTTTTTGAAATATCCGAATATTTCTTCAACACTTCACATGCAACAGAGAAAGCCTTATCTAATGTTCCCTGCGTATGACTTTTCAATTTATTAAACAAAAACGATCTAGCCATTAAACCTTTATCAACAACTTCTTCATTTTTATTTATGTGCTTGGTATTTGTTTTTTCATACTCAGCATTAAATTCTGGGTCATAATCAGAATAAACCAACTTAATTAGTGCTGTAATATAATACCTTGCATCTTTTAAGTACTTATATTGTTTATCAATTACAGAATTATCCTTTTTCGCATTTTTCATCTTCGTTATTTTTTTATCTACGAAAGAATATACACCATATGCATTATACAAATCTCTATAATCCAAATTGTCATTAAATATTTTATCATATACATTTGCATCAGATGAAAATATTGTGCCTGGTGCAGTTCTAGCCAAATGTGGATTCTGTAGGCAAAATGCAACATATGCTTGAGCCATATCCTCATTGGTTACAATCCGGCTTGCCTCTCGATCAATTTTTTCAAATTCTCCCCTTTCTCTTTCATATATAACATCCGTATTCCTTAATAGATCATAATATATATCTCTCTGTATTATATCGTTACTATGATAATCTCTTGGTTCAATAGGAGTTTGAGTATTGGTAAATTGAATAATGTCCTGCTCAAGTCGAGGATCATCTACCACTATTAATTTCATCGAAATTATCAATTTCTCTGCCATTTCTTTTCTCTTTTTTTTACTTGAGTTCTTATAGGCTTCTACAATTGATTTTACAGTCTGTGCTCCGTTAATTATTTGTATTCCCGATACTGAAATTTTCTTTGAATTCTTTTCATAATACGGATATACTTTCTTTGTAATTGCTGTTATTCCATTATTAAATCCAAAAAAATTACCAGGTTCATTCGAAGCACTTTCTTCCATTCTCTGATTCACTGAAACAGTTAATGGATTTCTTACATTTTTCAAGAACAATCTTGTTCCAAATTTTTCATAAAGTTCAAAAACATGATCTGCCCCTAAAAGAAAAATGAACGTATTGTCAGGCTTTACCACCAAATCACCATTTTTTCTAATTGAAATCGTAATTTTCCCATTAATTGGATCAATATTTTCTAATGGATTATCTGTCACATATCCTCGCATATTGCAATCAATATATGTATTTTTCATAGAAATAATATCAAATATTTGGGTATCAACCAGTGGACTATGAATATATTCATCTAATTCTTGTATCCGAAAGTCTTTGTCTGTAACACATAATGCTACAAGCAAAAACCTTACTCTACCATTATTGTCAACATGCTGTTGAAGCTTTTTATACATATCATTAAACTTCTTATTGTTTGGAGATTCAGCTTTTTGATGTTTAATCATCATATTAAAATCCGTCAAACATGATTTATAGATATTTGTCATTCCATTACTTTCGGAACAATTTTTTCTAGAAAACCACTTAGCTTGTACGATATAAAAAACTTCTTCATCCTTCTCTTTATTGGAAAATATTAAATCACAAGAGTTGTCATCATCACCATCGACGATATATGGCTTCCATTTATTAATTTGAGTAATCTCATTTTTTAGATTGTTTTCCAAAAACCAAAGTAGAAAACCATAAGACTTTCTACTGTTGATCTCATTCATATTTTTTAATGTTTCTTCTTCCGAATACTTATCCAATAATGTATCTATCTCAGAATCCACAATATCATAGAAATCTAAGTTATTCATACGTAAAATTCCTCCATTCCACTATTGTTGGATTGCCTTTTTAATCTCTCTCTTTTCCTTTTTTATTTGCTTTTCAATCTCTTCCAACTCTTCAATTCTCTTTTCCTTCCACTCAACAGGATATTTAGAAACCGAATCTCTTCCTGATGGCTCATATATTTTTTGATATATTGGTCTAGTTTTTAAAATATCTTGAGATAACTTTTCTATCCTTTCTAACCCAATATCAATATATTCCTGCATTAATTCAGTTCCATATGCTTGCCTTCCATTTTTTAAAGCTGCTATTAAAGAACTACCTACTCCTGCAAAAGGATCATAAACAATATCATTTTCATTAGTTAATGCAAGAACACATCTTTCTACTAATTCAATAGGAAACTGACATGGATGAATTGTTTTTTCAGGATGTCGAGATTTAACATTTGGTATATCCCATACCTTACAATCCCAATCATCATAAAGTCTTTCTATGGTTGCTTTCCATACATCTTCTGGATTTTTTCCTTTGGGATTTCCTGAAAGTTTTCCTTTATTCTCACCTTTATAGGCTCTCTTACCTGGATACTTAGATGGGATTCTAACATCATCTAAGTTGAATGTGTATTTATCGGTCTTAGAAAACCAAAGAATTGTTTCATACCTTCCTGAAAATCTTTTTTCACATTGCAAACCATGTCCAAAATGCCAGATTATTCTATTTCTAAGTTGAAGTCCCATATCCTTAAACATCTTATAAAAATAGATATCTAACGGATATACCTCACTCGTTACTGGATCAATATAATTCCCTACTTCCCAGCATATACTTCCTTCATCTGATACCACCCTTACCAATTCCTTTAATATTGGTTTCATCTTATATAGATATTCATTTAAGGATGTCACAGTTTCATACTCTTTTCCAATATTGTATGGTGGAGATGTAATTATAAGTTTTATGCTATTATCCTTTTGCTTTTTTAAGAATTTCAAAGCATCCTGCTTTACATATTTATATTCTTTAATTTCCATATTTTTCTACATCACACTTTCTATTTTTTGAATTCTTAATAATCTTGCAGGTGGCATTTCCATTATTTGATAGTATTTGTCCATAGCTTCATCTCTTTTAGCCATTAATCTCTCACTTCTAGAGACCAACTTTTTTAACTCTTCACTATTATCATACAAACCAGTCTTTTTTAACTCAATATATTCTTCATTTAACTTATCCATCTGATTTTGAAAAACATCTACCTTATCTTTTGCTTTTTGTATTTGAACATTCCACTTTCTTTGATCCTCACACTTGTATTTTTTCATCTGTGATTTCAATTTTTCTTTATCCGAATGTTTTAATATATCGACCAACTCACTGTTTGTATATGTACACGGATCTGTATCAATATGATCATCAGATTCAATTCCTAATATATAAACAGGAACAGAAGGATTATTTCTTCCCTCTCTAATTACATTAGTTACTTCATTTTCAAACCAAGCAACTCCGGTATCCATACACAGCATCATCTTATGAGTCGGAATAATTTCTATTCCAACCTCTATATCATCTCTCAGATAGAAAAAAGTATGTTTTACATGTAAATCATAAGCAACACTAAAGTATTTACCAAACTGCACTTCAACTGCAATCCTGTCCTTTACAAAATCCACTTGATTATGTGAAGAAAGTGCTTCAAACCCATTTTCCTCGATAATCTTTTTTTGTACTTCCTTATCTGAAATCTTCACTATCTGTTTAGAAACAGTTTCATCCTCAGTTACATAATATGAAATTTTTAACTCTTTCCAACCTTTTGAATTTAACCCTTTTTCAATTTCCTCATTAAGAGCTTTCTGATCATAATAGATTTCGCCCAAATGAGTCTTATCGCAACTAAATTTCAAATATTTATTTGCATCAATGTCTACAATACATTTTTCTAATTCCTCTATTAGTTCTTTTTTTCTATAATACAAATATTCTTCAGCGTGAAGATGGTTATACCTAAATGCTATTCTCACTCTTTTGTCCTCGATTATCTTCAATTTTTATTTTATGGTCTTTAATACTCCCAAACAGAATCAAAAATCCATTGTGAAACACTTTTATGCGATAAATCAGCAATATATTTTATCATTTCAACTGTTTCTTCATCTAATGAAATACTAATTCTTTTTTTCATATAAACCTCTCTTTACTCAGATCACTTATATTCACATTATACGTAAAAAATGTGTTTTTGTCAGTACCAATTTACAAAAAGACCAGTAGCATCATATCTAATGGTCTAATAAGTCAACTTTCTGTCCTATTTCAAAAAATGGGTTTACGTTGGGTTTAATTCTACTTTACTAATATCTCTCAATCACTTGTTTTTAGCCAATTTATTTTTCTAATGACTTCATTGTCGGGAACAACAATACATCTCTCCTTAAAGTAGCTTATCCCTCGTTATTTCAAGGTTTTCGTGACTTTTCAGCCTCTTTACATTGGCTTACTTTACACCATATTTCTTTACGAAAACGGTACAGTATCCGGTGTACTTTGCTTTATTTGGTGCACCAGTTAAATCTAATAAAACGAGAACTTTCCTTCCCATTTCATTTACTTGTTTCTTGTTAGAAGAAGTCAATCTTTCTTGACAACTCCTCTAACGATTCCTGCTTCTTGGAATAGTTCACTTTCGTGTAAATATCCAAGGTTGTTTCTACGTTTGCGTGTCCCATAATCTCCTGAATGACTTTTACATTTGTTTCATTCTCACACAGTCTCGAGCAGAATGTATGTCTCAACTGATGGCACGAGAAGTGAGGAATGATAATAGGCTCACGCTGCTGTTTCTTCGCCTCAATAATCTCTCTGGCATTGTATGCTTCTGAAATTCTCTTAATTGCTAAATTGATGCAATATGGATTATGAAGACTTCCAAGTTTATTGCTAAAGATGAATCCCGTCATCCCATCAAGCTCATATACACAAAAGCCATCTCTCTTCTGTCTCTCATACTCACTCTTCAAAGTGTCATATACCGTATCCATCATAGGAATACTCCGCACACCGGCTTCTGTCTTTGGCAATGATACACCAAATCTTGCAGAACCATTTCGAGTATAATACGTAACAGCATGATTGATGTTAATGCATCTGTTCTTGAAGTCTACGTCCTTCAATCTAAAACCAATAATCTCTCCGATGCGACCTCCGGTTTCCAACGTATTTATAGCAATGTTCTTTTCGTTTATCAGATGATAGTAAAAGAATTTTACTTCCGTGTATTTCACATCAACTATCTTCTTATTACCGAATTCATCTCGAACAAACTTGTTGAACATATAAATATAATTGGACCTCGTAGTATCTCGCAGATTGTACTTGGTACTCATATATCTGTCAAATGCCATGTTAATCGTTGCATGACCACCTACATACGTATCCAATCCATCCATCTGGTCACGTATCAGCCTTTGTTCTTTCTCTCTTAGAATGAACAAGTCTTTTGAATACACATAACATCTTTTCCCGTATGGGTCTACATATCTGTAAATATACATCCCATCGGTTTTTCTTTGGGTTTCTCCTGTTTGAAGCACTCTCCCCTTTGAATCTTTTCTTTGCTTTACTTTTGCCATGTTTGCTCTCCTTCCTAATAATAAGGAAAGGAAAGAGATTTACTTAAGCAATCTAGTTCGAATGAGTTTCCTTTTCCAAGAACTCCAATCTCTCCAAGATTACCTGCGATATGGTTCTGTGATGTTCCGCGGCATACTGCGTAATTTGCTCATGCTCATCAGAAGTCACACGTACACCAAGCACTTTTTTCTTTGGATTTTCAACTTGTGGTCTTCCGTTTACATTCATACGCACTGACACCTCCGAATTATCATAAAACAGTTATATCATAGAATGCCTTATTGTTCAACACTTGTTAAACAAATATTCAAATTATTCATACATTCGAGCTAAATCCGGAGTAAATCTTCTTGCCATTCCTTCACATTCTCCCGGGATTCTAAATTGCTCAAGGTACATTTCAAAAATATCTGTATTAATGAGCACCTTATTTCCCATCTTGTAGGTTGCGCCTGCAACTTTTGCATGTTCCTGAATTCGATTCATTCCCATACTATATAATTCTGCAGCCTGCTTGTACGTTACAAAACGCTTACGAATATTACCATCCGCCAAGTTATACTTCTTCTGTTCCTGCATATCAGCTTCTCCTTTCTGTTGCCATCCTTTATTTGCTGGCTTCTATCATTATATCTGCTTAAAATGGTGCACAAAAAGGCATCAGCCGATTATGACCAATGCCTTATACATTATTTTCTATTTGCTTCGCTTTTTTCTATTAGCCAATTTCTTCTTTTTTTCATTTTTGGCTAACAGAAAAAGGTTGCCACCATTTGTGACAACCTCATTTTCTACTTGTACTTTCTTAACAGTCTTTCCCACTGGTCCATTTGCACTTGCAGTAATCGTATTCTATTTGTAATCTTTGTTTTTGAGCGACGTACCTACAAACGGTATCGTAGCAAATTCCTGCGGGTTACTTCTGATAATGTAATCGATATAATTTCCCACAATCAACGCGTATGCATAGTAGCCCATCGGGTTCGGGTGAAAGCCCAACCCGAACGATTTACGCATTTCTGCATCGTATACAGGCGCATGCGCAGTCATATCCAGCAAGTAAGTAAATTCAAACATATCGCACAATTTGGCGAGTTCGCTTGCGATATAACGGATATCGTTATCACACGCTTCACCGCGCAGTTGAGGAGTTACAACAAAAATACGCGCGTTAGGCTCTATTGTTTTAAGTTTGGAAATGATTTTGCCCATATTACCGAAAAACGTATCGTCATTATCCTGCGGACAATCGGCGTTGACGTCCTTGACACTTCCCAGAGGATGCCCGAACACAAACGAATCGTTGTTGCCTAACGCAATAATATACGCTTGATTCCATTGCCAAAATCCGTTTGCGTCCGCCCAACTTTGAACATACTCGCGCGCGGTCATTCCGCCGCGGGAATAATTGTTGTATTTTGTTCCGGTAATGCGCTCTAAAACAGCGGGCCACGAGTACTCGTACATATCGGTATAAACTATATTTCCGTTTTCATCGTGACTTTCAAACTCGCCCGATGCCAAAGAATCCCCTATAACACCTATTTGCTTAAAAACGCCCGCAAAACCGCACGTTTCCTTAATAATATCTAACGGCTGCTCGCTTGCGCCGATTTCAAATCGTTTGTTATCCATTTTATTCACCGTCCTGTTGTTTTTCTTTAACCTTTTTAGGCTTATCCCATTCCGTACCGGTTACAGTTTTAAGATCAAGTCCGCGAGTTTCGCCGACAAACAGCCACATTATTACAATTGCCCCTACAAGCCCCGGAACCGTCAAGCCCAAATACATATAGCCGAACATTCTTTCAGGAATGATAGGCAGCAGTATCATAGTAATAACTGTTGCAAGTCCGCCCATAACTCCGTTAAGCAACGTATTGATTACCGTAACCGACGAACGCAGGTTTGTAGGAGACGATTCGGAAAACATAATTCCGCCGATGGTATCGCCTGCGCCCCAGTAACTGCCCATAAATCCGCCGATAGCAAAACCCGTCAAATACGGAGTCCACTTGAACATACCGCTAAATATAAACAGCAAATAACACGTCAACGCCGAACAAGACATTGCGACTATAGTTACTTTACGTCCGAATTTATCCGACACAAAACCGGAAATCAATGTAAACAGCGCGTTGCCGACGGGATACAGAAACAAAGCAAGAGTTATTTCTTCTTCCGTCATCAGCGCCGACTTTGCCATGACCGTACTGTACGTTGCCGTACCTAACGAAGCGAGATAAAAGCAGCAACAAGCAATAATCAAAAAGCGCAATTGTCTGTGTCTGAATGCGAATTTTACAGCGGCCAGAATTCCGCCTTGTGCGTTTTGTTCGCGTCCTTCCTTGCTGCGTTGTTCACGTTCTTCTATAGGCGTTTTTAAATACTCTATTCTTTTAGTCAAAAACGCGTTTGTTTCCTTAGCAAAAAGCAGCGCGAATAACGACATTACAAAACCGATAATTGCCGGCACCAAATATACTACGTGCCAACGCTCGCTTACGTTTTGCATGAGTGTAGCCCTAAGCAACGGAACAAGTAACGTGCCCAGTATCGCCACCGCTTTTACGATTGCGTAGTTACGGGCGCGAGACTTTTCGTCGGAGCATTCCAGTATGTACACGCATTGCATATCGTGCGAGACCATAAAACCCATCAACGTGCCACCTATCATGTAAACATAGATATTTTTGGACAAATACACAAGGAACAGCCCCAAGCCCATACAGAACGAGTTAATAACCAAAAACGGCTTACGCCCGAATTTGTCCGCAAGGGGACGATAGAAAATAATAAGCAGTGTTACCGGATAGGTAATAAAACCTATGGCGGAAAAGAGCGATAATCCCGCGCCGTATTCCATACCCATATTTTTTACAAAGAATTCTGTAACTATATTCGCCTGAAACTGAATGGATATAGTAGACGCGATTTCATCCGTTATGTAGATGAGCGACAAAATCATAAACAAGTAAATCAAATAAAACTTGTTGCTTCTTGCGCCCAACTGCTTTTCGCGGCGGATAAGTTCCTTGGCTTCGCGTGCCTGTAATCGTTCAACATTTTTTGCCATTTTGAGTTTTCTCCTTTTGAAAATTGTAAACAAGGAATAAGTTTATTCCAAAAAACATTCCCTAATTTTCTTGGAAATATCCGAATCAACAAAACCTTTCTGCGCCATGTCATCGAGAATCTCACACGTTTTTTCGTGCGATAAACCTTTCTTATATGGTCTGTCCTCGGTTAATGCCTGATAAATATCAATACATGCCATAATACGTTCCGGCTCATTTAATTCAGCTGCGGTTTTTCCAAAAGGATACCCTTTTCCATTTAATTTTTCATGATGAAAAGCGGCCCAGTCTCGTATTTCTTCAAAATCATTAACCTCTGATAATATAAGGTATGTATAGCCAGCATGATTCTTCATTTTTGAAAATTCATCATCCGTAAGCTTATCCGGTTTTTCCAAAATTTCATTGCCTACTGCCATCTTCCCAATATCATGCAGTGCACCAGCCAGATAAATTTTTTGCACATTAATAGAATCATATCCGATATATTGAGCAAAAAAAGCTGCTTTTTCAGCCACTTCTATAGAATGTCTGCTTGTAAAAGAAGATTTATAATCTACAATCTTTGCATAAAAATCTGCGACATTTTTACACGTTTTCCAATCAAAAACCTGTTTTTGTCTTGGGATAATCTCCCATAGTTTCATTTCAAAAGAATTATCACTTAAACATATAAAAGATTCAAAATTTGTGAATGCATGAAAAAAGGCATTCACACATTCTGAATCGAATAATCCATCCCTATTTTTTAAAAGGTACTGACATATAAAATTCCAACTGTTATTTCCAGATCCCATGTTATTTCCTATAATATCAATGGTATCTGCAAGATGAATAATCCTTGCAAACAATGGAATTTCATTCCACTTTTTTTGAAAAGGACCAGTTCCATCGGCATGTTCATGATGATACAAAATCACATTTGACACATCTGTTTTAAATGGAATTTTAGTAATATTTTTTTCACCATAAATACAATGAAGATTTGTTTTTTTCTCGGATAAATCTTTTTTACAATTAATGACGGAATCCTTTTTCAGTTCTTCCGAAATATATTGTGTCAAAGCATTATCATGCAGTAAAGCACACATGGCTAAATCTTGTAATTCATCACCTTGAATTTTCCAATATTCAGCCATACGTATACTTATATAAGCCACTCTTTTTCCATGTTTGTTTTTGATATTTACAAACTCTGCTTCTATACAGTCCAAAGCATATGAACAGGCTCCTGCAAGTCCGATGATATCTATACTTAGTTCTTCTTTCATTGGTATAATCCTATCATAATACATTTATTCTTCTGAGAACTGGTCTTTTCCTACAGAGCATAACGGACATTCAAAATCTTCCGGAATATCCTCCCACTTTGTACCAGGTGCAATACCACCTTCCGGATAGCCCTTCTCCTCATCGTATTCCCATCCGCAAACATCACATACGTATTTCATTCGTTGTTCCTCCATAATCCATGCAGGTTACAATATGCATATACTTCTTCTACCTGTTCACCATCGCAAAGACAAAAATCTGCTATCGGCTCCTGCCCTGGATTTAACTGTTTTCTGTATATTCCCTGGTTTGTATTTAATGTAATCCACTCAATGAAATGCTCTTCAAGCATTGGATGTTTTGTCTCTCCGACCACGACATGAACATGACTGCCTTCTATCGTATATACAGGTACATGCTTCTCGACAGCAGCATCTGTCACTCCGGCTTTTAATTCCTGCATAGGTTCTCCGCAACAAATTACAGGTACACCCTTATCCTTTACCTTTTCAACAATGTTTCCACAATGCTTACAAATATAATACCTTACTTCCATGCCTTTTTCTCCTTCCATGTGTAAAATTTATAATTCAATTGTCTCCATAATCTTTTTCAATGAATCTGCAGATTCCTTAAGTTTTAACGCTTCCTCGCCACTTAAATTAATAGGTATATCAGACTCAATACCATCTGCACCTACAATAGCTGGCATACTTAACGATACTCCGTCAATATCATATACTCCATGAATCATGTGTGATACAGGAAGTATTGATTTTTCATCTCTCATAATCACTTCGCAGATTCTTTTTACAGACATTGCAATTCCATAATATGTAGCGTGCTTTTTGTTTATAATCTCATAAGCACTGTTCCTGACTGCTGCAGCTATTTCTGCCGTGTTTTCCTTGTGCTTGTAATGTCCACGCATTTCACACATTTCACTTAATGGAACACCAGATACATTGGCTGATGACCATGCTACAACTTCGCTGTCTCCATGCTCACCTACTATAAATGCATGAACACTCCTGCTGTCCACAGATAAATGCTCACCAAGCTTATATCTTAATCTGGCACTATCTAACACAGTACCCGATCCAATAACCCTGTTTTCCGGAAGTCCTGATAACTTTATGGCTACCTGAGTCAGGATATCTACCGGATTCGCAACTACAAGCATGATACCTGCAAAATTTCTCTTTGCTATTTCAGGAATGATTGACTTAAATATTGCTACATTTTTATTTACGAGATCAAGCCTTGTCTCTCCCGGTTTCTGTCCCGCTCCGGCAGATATGACAACAATTGCAGCATCAGCCACATCATCATAATCTCCGGCATATATTTTCATCGGACTCGCAAATGGAATACCATGACTGATATCCATCGCTTCTCCTTCTGCCTTGTTCTTATCTGCATCGATAAGGGCAATCTCTGTAAACAAGCCACTCTGCATCAGAGCAAATACCGATGCAGAACCAACAAAGCCACAGCCTATCATTACTGCTTTTTTTGAATTAATCACTTTCTTCTTCGTAATAATCTCATCTCCTTAATAATTCTCTTCATGTACTTCAAAATAGCTCTGTGGATGATTACATACCGGACATACTTCAGGCGCCTTAGTTCCTACCACAATATGTCCGCAGTTACGGCATTCCCATACCTTAACTTCGCTCTTTTCAAATACCTGTGCAGTTTCAATATTCTTAAGAAGTGCACGATATCTTTCCTCATGGTGCTTCTCAATCTCACCTACTGCCCTGAATTTTGCTGCAAGCTCAGGGAATCCTTCTTCCTCAGCTGTTTTAGCAAAGCCTTCATACATATCTGTCCACTCATAATTTTCACCTTCTGCCGCTGCAGCCAGGTTTTCCTTTGTATCACCAATTCCTGCTAATTCCTTGAACCACATCTTTGCATGTTCTTTCTCATTATCTGCAGTCTTTAAAAACAATGCTGACATCTGCTCGTAACCTTCCTTTTTCGCTACAGAAGCAAAATAGGTATACTTATTTCTTGCCTGTGATTCCCCTGCAAATGCCTCCTGTAAATTCTTCTCTGTCTGTGTTCCTGCATATTTGTTTTCTGCCATCTCTTTTACCTCCGTTTTCTTTACTACTTTTTCAAAATCTGATGCCGGGTGCTTGCACAAAGGACATATAAAGTCATCCGGTAATTCCTCGCCTACATATTCATATCCGCAAATTCTGCAACGCCATATTGTCTGACTGTCCTCTGTTTTTCCAACCTCCTGTGGCTTAGGCTTAATATTATTCTGATAATAATCATATGTTACTGAAGGAACATTGCTTAAAACTTCCATATCGGTTATCTCACCGATAAACATCGTATGTGAACCCAAGTCCTCTGTTTTAGTAACTGTCACAGAAATGTATGCATTTGTACCTTCTGTAATATAATAAATACCATTTGTGCCCCTGGCACACTGCTCAAATGCTTCAAACTTATTGGTATCTCTTCCTGATTGGAAGCCAAAATGTTTGAACAATTCAAATTGTGCCTTCTGACTTAAGACTGATACAGTAAATTTTCCGGTTCTTTGAATCATATCATGCGTATAATTTGCCTTATTTACACAGATACTTAACTGGTTTGGTTCCGAAGCTGCCTGAATGGCTGTATTAATGATGCATCCGTTATCTTTTTCTGCTTCTTTAGCGG
>ENA-OPCN01000361-OPCN01000361.1-human-gut-metagenome-genome-assembly--contig:-NODE-361-length-42609-cov-38.026836_pt1 | contig 42609 bp, 56 predicted proteins | sample MGYA00241567_ERZ501485 | MGnify/ENA primary metagenome ERZ501485 (study PRJEB25962, sample SAMEA2042579) | human gut metagenome | biome: human gut; feature: human-associated habitat; material: faeces...
ATTGGAATTATGGTGATGTTGCGGGTGCTTTTCGGCTTGATGTGAGTCGTTCGGCTTCGGATTCGAGTTCGAGTTTTGGCGGTCGGCTGATGTATTTGAAGGCATCCTAAAGCACTAAATTAACAAATATTGGCAACTAAAGATTAGGAAAGTACAAACGATAACACTAATTTGAACACTTCCCACTTGGCTAATTTCAGTGGCAATTGGAATAATGGTGATAATGCAGGTACTTTTCAGCTTAATGTGAATCATTCAGCTTCGAATTCGAATTCGAATTATGGCAGTCAGCAAATGTTTCTGATTGATTGCCCCCGCCTTCCATTAGGGCGGGGGCTTCAATATAAATTGCCTTAGTTGCCATGCCCCTTGGCAAAATATAAAAACCTTTTACACTGTATTAGTAGACCTTGCCCATTCGCAAGGGTTGAAAGTTCGGTATTAAAAAACATCAAAAGAAAGTTCAGGTGAAACATTGAAAAGATACGGAAACATATATGAAAAAATCTATGATATGGAAAACCTGAAGGAAGCACATAGAAACGCAAGGAAAGATAAGCTGTTTTATAAAGAAGTGAAAATGGTTGATTCAAACCCTGAATTTTATCTTACCCAAATTCAGCAGATGCTAAAGGATAAAACTTACAAGGTAAGCCCTTACACTGTTCAGAAGATATGGGATAAGGACAAAGAAAGGGAATTGATGAAGCTTCCTTACTTCCCTGATAGAATTATTCAATGGGCGGTAATGATTCAGATTGAAGATGTATTTCATGAAGTGTTCACAGATTTCACTTGTGCATCCTTAAGGAATCGTGGAATCCATAAAGCTTCTAAACTGCTTACCAAGTACATGAAGGATGTACCAGGAACAACATACTGTTTGAAGATTGATGTTTCTAAATTTTATCCGAACATCAACCATTGTGTATTGAAGAAGCTTCTTAGAAAGAAATTCAAGGATGCAGATTTGCTTGAATTGTTGGATTTAATCATTGATAGCATCCCTGGTGAAGTAGGTGTTCCAATTGGTTCATACCTTTCACAATATCTTGCAAACTTTTATCTTTCCTACTTTGACCACTGGTTAAAAGAAGAAATGGGTGTTAAGTATGTAGTAAGATACATGGATGATATTGTAATTCTTCATCATTCTAAGGAATTTCTGCATTGGCTGAAAGATAGAATGGATGAATACCTTCAGGGAAACTTGAAGCTGAAAATCAAAGATAATTGGCAAGTGTTCCCCACTAATTCAAGGGGTGTTGATTTTGTTGGTTATCGTCATTTTTTCGGTTTTAAGCTTTTGAGAAAGAAAACTTATAAACGCTTCAGGAAGCGGATGCTTTCTATTGCAAGAAAGATAAGAAAAGGAACATCAATCAGTTATAAAGATTGGTGTTCCTTTAATTCTTACAAAGGTTGGTTAGATTGGTGTGATTCCTTCAGATTGAAAATGAAGTATGTTGTTCCAATTCAAGCTGCTATGGATGAATATTATCTTTCAAAAATTAAAAGAAAGGCGGTAATGCAAACATGAAAGATGTTGGTTATGTAACTGGCAGTGCTGCACAAGCACAAGAATTGGTTATTGGAACTGATGTGGTGTATGTTCATTCTGAAATTACATTGGTTGAACCTAAAGAGGGTGAAGAAAGACCTTCCCCAATTTACCGTTACCATGAAATTCAGTATGAAAAGAATGAATACATCAAACTGATGGCTGAACAGAATAAGGAACTTTCAAACCTTATGAATACTATGTTGGGGGTGAATGAATAATGGCAGATAAAGAACTTGTTGCAAAGCAGATGAACAGATTTTTTCAAATTATGGCACAGCAAATGAACCTTGATGATGAAACTGCAATGGAAATTGCTGATTTGTATGAACCTTGGGAAGTTGGTAAATCTTATGCTGTTGGAAAAATTGTAAAGTATGGAACTAATGCTGATGGTGAAACACAGCTTTATTCTGTACTTCAAGCACACACTTCACAATTTGATTGGCTTCCTGACCTTACCCCTTCGCTTTATAAAAAAGTTGGATTTGATGATTCAGGCATTCCAATTTGGACACAGCCCCTTGGTGCATCAGATGCTTATGCTAAAGGTGATGTTGTAACCCATAACAACAAAACCTGGGTAAGTGATGTTGATGCTAATGTATGGGAACCTGGTGTTTATGGTTGGACTGAACAAGCATCTTAAAGAAAGGAAGGTGAAGCTATGACTGTTGAAATTGGGGTTGTCATTTCCGTAATTTCATTGATTATTTCTATTGTTGTTGGGGTTAGCGGTATGAAAAGAAATGCAAGAAATGATGATAAGAAGGATGCTTCAGAATTAACTACTGTAATTGTGAAGCTTGAAAATATCGGCAGTGATATTAAGGACATTAAAACGGATTTGCGTGATGTAAAGCAAGATATTCAGCATCATGCAGAAAAGCTTGTTAAGCTGGAACAGCAAGTAAAAGTGTTGAACAAAACTGTTTTTCACAGTGATAATTCAGATGAATAAGAAGAATAAAGAATATTCCAAAAGAATTTTATTTTGGGCTATGCTTATCTTCTGCATCAATTTGTTTTGTTCCCTTCTGTTTAGTTGGTATGGGAAAGATACATCAATTTTCATGTATTCCATACCAACAACAGGGGGAATTTTTGGTTCAGCAATTGTGTTCTATCTTAACAAGGCAAAGCTGGAAAATGTGTGTAAAGGGAAAATTCAATTCTTCAAGTTCAAAATGAAATGGCTTGAAAAACATCCTGAACATCAAATTCAAATTGAAAATGAACTTTCAAACATTGATTCAGCACTAACAAGCAAGATTGATTCAGAAATGGAAGCTGCTATTTCTGAAGAAATAACAATTCAAAATTATTGAAAGGTAGGTACTTAGTATGAAAATCAATTGGAAACAGAAATTAACCAGTAGAAAATTTTGGGCAGCGGTTGTTGGTTTTGTAACAGCTATTTTGGTTGCCTTTGGTGTTGGTGATTTAGAGATTGAACAAGTGGTAGCTGTTATTACTGCTTCTGCAACTCTTATTGCTTACATTATCGGTGAAGGTATGGTTGATGCTGCAAGAATCAATAACGAAAATGAAAGTGAAGGTGAATAAATATGGCTTACACAAACAGCCCCCTTGTTTCATACACTAAAATTTCCCCAAACAAAACTATCAACAGAAACAAGGCTATTGATAGAATTACCCCACATTGTGTTGTAGGGCAGTGCAGTGTTGAAACCTTGGGTAATATATTTGCCCCTACAAGTAGACAAGCTTCTTGCCAATATGGAATCGGTGTTGATGGTAGGGTTGGAATGTATTGTGAAGAAAAAGACCGTTCTTGGTGTTCTTCCAGTGGTGCAAATGACCATAGAGCAATTACCATTGAATGTGCTTCAGATACAAAACATCCCTATGCTATGAATGATAAGGTTTACAACACCTTGATTGAACTTTGTGTTGATATTTGCAAGCGAAACGGAAAAAGCAAACTTATTTGGTTTGGTGATAAGGAAAAAACCCTTGCTTACAAGCCTAAATCTGATGAAATGATTATTACAGTTCATAGATGGTTTGCTAATAAGTCTTGCCCTGGTGATTGGTTGTATGAACGATTATATGACCTTGCAAGCAAGGTAACTGAAAGGCTTAGTAAATCTTCAACAGAAAGCGGAAAGCCCCAAATAAACGAAAATATGACCACACAGAAGCTTTATAAGGTTCAAACTGGCGCATTCACTGTAAAAGCTAATGCAACAGCCCTTCAGAACAAGCTTAAAGCAAAGGGATTTGATACTTACATTGTTCAAGTTGGGAAGTATTATAAAGTTCAGGTTGGGGCTTACAAGGTTAAAACCAATGCTGAAGCTATGCTGAAGAAACTGAAAGAAGCTGGTTATGCTGATTCCTTTATTACCTACACTGATTCAACTGAAAAAGAAAGTTCAAGTTCTGAAATCAAAGTTGGTGATAAAGTAAAAGTTTTGGTTGCAAAAACCTACACTGGAAAAGCCTTCAAATTATATTATTCAAAATATGATGTGATTGAAGTTAATGGTGATAGGATTGTAATTGGCATTGGTAAAACTGTTACTGCTGCTGTTCATAAGGACAATCTGAAGAAGATTTAAGCATCAGAAATCTGTTACTAACCTGTTACTAACGCTGATGATTTTAGGGTGTTTTTGACGGTTCAAGAACTTGAAGAACCCCTGAAAACACTGAATTTACTGCACTTGAAAAACTAACAGATTTATGGTATAATATTTCTAACTAAGCCCCAAACCTTTGATTTACAAGGGTTTGGGGCTTTTTCTTGTTACTAACTTGTTACTAACGCTAAAGCATTTTGAAGTTCTTCAAGCGTTTTATGGGTGTAAACCCTTTCACCTACTTCATGGGATTTATGCCCCATCATTAAATCAATACAAACTTTATTTGCCCCCGCTGAATCAAGCCTACTTCTGAAAGTATGTCTGCATTCGTGGGGTGTGTGTTCCTGGTTCAGCTTCTTCATAAATTGATTCCAAATGATGTAGTATTGGCTATTTGAAATTTTCTTTCCATTAACGGAAATCAAATATTTGTTTCCTTCTTGAACCCTTGCTTTGACAAAATCCAAAATCAAAGGGTGGATTGGAACAATTCTATCTTTACCAGCTTTTGTTTTAACCCCGCCTTTAAAGTAAGGTATATCTTCCAGGTTAATCTTTGCAGTTTCCAAAGAAAGAAGTTCACTGATTCTAAATCCTGAATAAAGCAAAATTAAAATTGTATCTGCATCAGGTTCATCTTTCAGCTTCCAAACATCCTTTATTTCATCTTCAGTGAAAGGCTTTTTGCTTGAAGGTGGAATTGGTGCTGCATGAATCAGCATTGAATTCATCTTTGTTATTATATCAAGTTCCATAGCGTATTTATCAAGTTGCCCCCATAGGTTCTTGATTGCCCCTTGGGTAGAATAACCTTTTCCACAATTATCAATTGATTCTTGCATCATATAAGCCTTGATTTTCTTATAGGGCATATCCCAAAGCAACTTGCAGTGATTCATTGCTGATTTGAAGCTGGATGCACTTGATTTAGATATTTTTGGGAAATCCCTTTCAGACCATCTTTCATACAGTTCTTTCATTGTTATCTTGGATAAATCAATATCATAGGGATTTCTATTGTATTCAGCAAGGGCAATCATTGCTTCTTGCCTTGTTTTGTAATATCCAACTGGTTTATAGATTGGTTGCCCTTTTTCATTCCATCCAACTGTTTTTCTTGCACAGAAGGGATTTCTTCTATTACCTGAAAGCTTTACAACTGAACCATACCCATTAGGATTTTTCAAGAAATCACATCCCTTCTTTAACTTGCTTGAACAACCTTGAACAAGCTTTTTAGTTCTGAAAACCCTTGAAAACAAAGGCTTTTTTAAGTTGCTGCTAACTTGCTTGTTTAAGATGTTCAAGGTGTTACGCATTTTCTATTTACTCAAATATTTTGATGTAATCTAAAAAAAAAATATAAGAAGAAAAAAAATCTAAAATATTTAAGTATAAGGAAATACCTTGAACATCTTAAACACCTTGAACAAATTACAGAGTAATAGAACCTGAAGAAATGTTGGTTCTGATTTCATCAAAGAACTTTCTTCCAGTAGAATCAACAGACCAAAAAGCAAGATATTTGGATTCACCTGAAGAACTGGTGTAACTTACAACAGAAAACCACTTAACCCCCATCTTAGCTGTTGAAACAGGGTTATTGTGATACTTACCCATAAAGTTTACTTCAGGCATATAATCAATACTTTGGATTTGGGCAAATGGCAGCTTAACAGTTCCATTGTTTTCATTGGTGAAAATGATGCAAGAATCATCCACATCAGCCTTGCAAGGGAAATCTTGCCTGAAACCTTGTAAACCTTCATAGTGCATCAGGGTAGTTCTTGAATCTTTCTTTTTCTTTGAAAATAACATTTCAATCATCCTTTCTAAAATCAATATAAATTATATTTCCTACGCGTTTGATAATTCTTTTTTCACATCATACTTTTCATCAGTTAAGCGGTATGCAATCCATTTGAACAGTTCATTTTTATCAAGTGCATCAAGTTTATGGTACATATCAAGAAGTTCCTTTTCTTCCTTTGATACCACAGTTTTGATTTCTTCAACCCTTTGAATTGGAACATTATACCCCATCAACCAGGCTTCAGATACATTAAGAGCCTTTGCAATCTTATGAATTGCAACTTGCTTTGGTTCATACTTACCCGAAATGTATTGGCTTATTGCAGATTTACCTATTCCAGTTGCCTGAACTAAATCAACAGCTTTCATTCCCCTAAGTTCCATTCCCTGACGGATTCGCCTGAAACAAGCTTCTTTCTGTTCATTCATAAGAACACCTTCCTTTCTAATACGATTCAATTATATCACTAAGTTCAAGAAAAATTAAGATTTTCCGAAAAAAGTTCAAGAAATTTTGAAAAACCTATTGACAAACAAAAATGGACTTGCTATAATAAAGACAGTTCATTTTTATCAAGTGCATCAAGTTTATGGTACATATCAAGAAGTTCCTTTTCTTCCTTTGATACCACAGTTTTGATTTCTTCAACCCTTTGAATTGGAACATTATACCCCATCAACCAGGCTTCAGATACATTAAGAGCCTTTGCAATCTTATGAATTGCAACTTGCTTTGGTTCATACTTACCCGAAATGTATTGGCTTATTGCAGATTTACCTATTCCAGTTGCCTGAACTAAATCAACAGCTTTCATTCCCCTAAGTTCCATTCCCTGACGGATTCGCCTGAAACAAGCTTCTTTCTGTTCATTCATAAGAACACCTTCCTTTCTAATACGATTCAATTATATCACTAAGTTCAAGAAAAATTAAGATTTTCCGAAAAAAGTTCAAGAAATTTTGAAAAACCTATTGACAAACAAAAATGGACTTGCTATAATAAAGACAGTTCAAGAAGCTGAACCAAGAGAAGAACAATAGAAAGGGGAACTTGAACATGGCAATCACAAAAAAAATACTTGTTCAATCCAAACAGTAGTTAATCAGCTTGAAGGGCTTTTTGATACCTTCAATGCACATTTCTTCAATAATGAACTTCAGAAGCCTGTTATCACTGTAAACCCTGATGTTACAAAAGGTGCTTATGGTTGGTGTACTTCATGGAAGGCTTGGAAGCGTAATGAAGAAGATGAAGGACAATATGAAATTAACCTTTGTGCTGAACACCTTAACAGACCATTTGAACAGATTGCAGAAACTCTTATTCATGAAATGGTGCATCTTCTGAATCTTCAAAATGAAGTGCAAGATACAAGCAGAAGTGGTATGTATCACAATAAAAAGTTTAAGGAAGTTGCAGAAAAACATGGGCTTATTGTTGAAAAGGATTCCAAGTATGGTTACTGCATTACAAAACTGAATGAAGCTTCAACGGCTTTTGTATCTGCTATGAATGGTGAACCCTTTGAAATGTATAGAACAAAGATGGCTAAGATTTCTGTTAGCAAGGGTTCTTCTTCAAGAAAGTATGTATGCCCTTGTTGTGGAACTATTGTAAGGGCTACAAAGGAAGTAAGAATTATCTGTTCTGATTGTGGTGTTGAATTCCAAGAAGAAATGTAAGGGGGTGAAATTATGAAGAAAATCCTTGCTGCTTGCATCAAGCAGATAATTCAGTTTGATTCTGAAGCTGAATATGAAGCATTCGTGAATAAGCTGATAGGTAATTACTATGTTGTTAGTAAGAATGTTTCCAGGGATGGAACAGTTATTGTGGAAATAAACAGAAACTACAATAACAGTAAACTGATTGAGAACTAAGAAAGGAAGTGTAATAAAATGTTTGATTATTCTAAGTTGCGTGGTGCGATTCGTGAAAAGTATGGTACACAGGAAGCCTTTGCAAAGGCTATGGGGTTCAGCACTGCTACATTGTCTGATAAGCTGAACAATAAGGTTCAGTGGAATCAGAAAGAAATTGATAAGGCGGTTGAACTGCTTGAAATTTCCAAAGAAGATATTCCTGTTTATTTTTTTAGTGAAAAATTTCAGCTTCTTGAACAGTAAGAAAGGATTTTGGTAATGGATAATTCAAAGAAAATTATCCTTGACCTATGCGGGGGAACTGGTTCATGGAGCAAGCCATATAAAGAAGCTGGATATGATGTAAGGCTTATAACACTTCCTGAACATGATGTTCTTACCTATGAACCCCCAATTGGGGGGGGGAATAAGGTTCATGGCATAATTGCAGCCCCGCCTTGCACACACTTCAGCATTGCTTGTAATAGGTTATGGGATATGAAAGATAAGGATGGAAGAACCATTGAAGGTTTGGCGGTTCTAATAGCGTGTTTGCGTATTATTGCAAAGGCAAGCCCTGAATGGTGGGTTATTGAAAACCCAATTGGAAGAATGAAGCGGTTTATGGGAAACCCTGATTACAAATTTCAGTTTACTGATTTTGGCTTTCCTTGCAAGAAAACTTCCCTTCTTTGGGGGAACTTCAATCATCCAATCAAACAAAAACATAACTATGAAAGAATTTACAAGCTGGAAGAAATTGATTACAAGATGCCTGAATTGTATCAGGTGGAAGGTATTATTGAAACAGACCATTCAAGAAGGGCAGCAGTTAGAAGCATAACCCCTGAAGGATTTGCAAGGGCTTTCTTTGAAGCAAACCCATAATAAGAAGGTGATGCTGATGAAAAATAAAATAACCCCAAAAGATGTTGCAGATGCTTTGGGGATAAGTGTTCAAGCAGTAAGGGTTGGACTTCAACAAGGAAGATTCCCTTTTGGAACTGCAATAAAAACTTCAGAAGCTAAATTTACTTATGCGATATACCCCAAAGCTTTTGAAGAATATGTTGGAAGGATGGTGAACCAGGGTGGAAACAATCAAATGGATGAAGCATCAGAAGGATGTTCTGAAGCAAACTGAAAAATTCAACAGGGTTGCTTATTATCTTGATATGGGTTTGGGGAAAACCTTTATTGGTGCTGAAAAAATGATTCGTTTCCATACTGAAGAAAACCTTCTGATTTGCCAAAAATCCAAAATCAAAGATTGGCGGGAACATTTTGCAAAGTATTACAAATATGATATTTCCGCTTATGACTTGACAGACAAAAAACAATGGGCTGATTTTTGGAACAATCCTTGTAATTTTCGGTTCAGGGTTGGAATCATCAATTATGAACTTGCTTGGAGAAGGAAAGACCTTCAAAACCTTTCAGATTTTACACTAATGCTTGATGAATCTTCCCTAATTCAAAATGAATCTGCAAAGCGTTCAAAGTTTATCCTGAAGATGAAACCAAAGAATGTAGTTCTTCTTTCAGGAACACCAACAGGCGGGAAGTATGAAAATCTTTATTCACAGCTTCAGCTTCTTGGTTGGACTATTTCAAAAGAACTTTACTGGAAGCAATACATTGAAACTGAATGGGTTGAACAGGATGGGTTCTTTAGAAAAGATGTGATAGGTTACAAGAATGTTGAAAGGCTAAAACAGAAGCTTGCTGCACATGGGGCAATCTTCATGAAAATTGAAGAAGCTGGAATAAGCCTTCCTGAAGCAACTGTTATTCCAGTAAGGTTGAAAACAACCAAGGAATATAAGCAGTTCATGAAAAAGCGGGTTATCACAATTGATGGAAAAGAATTAGTTGGTGATTCAGCTTTAACACAAATGCTATATGCAAGAATGCTTTGTGGGCAGTACAACCAGGATAAGCTTGAAGCCTTCAAGGATTTGCTTGAATCGTCTGATGATAGGTTTGTGGTGTTCTATAACTTCACAGCAGAACTTGTGGAACTGGAAGCCATAGCACACGAATTAAACAGACCCTTTAGCTTGGTTACTGGTGCTTGTAAAAGGCTTGATGAATATGAACAATTCAACAATTCCATTACCTTTGTTCAATATCAAGCTGGTGCAATGGGGCTGAATCTTCAGAAAGCAAACAAAACCATTTATTTTACCCTTCCACAAGCTTCAGAACTGTTTGAACAAAGCAAAAAGAGAACCAACAGAATTGGGCAAGAAAGACCATGTTTTTATTATTACCTACTTTGCAATGATAGTGTTGAAGAAGATGTTCTTGCAACACTGGAAATGAGAAAGGATTATACAGATGAATTATTCAAGAAGTATGAAAAGAAGAAAGGATTATGCTAAAAGAATCATGATTTCCTGGGTGATTATGTTCCTACTTGGAATGCTTCTTGGTGTAGGAACTGGAATACTTATAGGAAAGGCAACCACTAAAGAAATAATCAATGTTGAAGAATCAGCAACCCCAACAATTTTTTTTTAGTGATGAAGTTCAGGAAATAGAACCTACAACCACTGAAACGGTGGTAGAACCTGAAGAAGCTGAACCAGTAAGCTTGGGGGTTTATCGGATAACTGCTTATTGTGCTTGTGAAAAGTGTTGTGGTGAATGGGCTAAGAACAGACCTAATGGAATTGTTAAAGGTGCTGCTGGTATTGCATTAACCCCTGGTTATTCGGCAGCTTCCCCTTTGCCTTTTGGAACTGAACTTTACATAGAAGGTTATGGGGATGTAGTAATTCAAGATAGAACTGCACAATGGGTTGTTGATAAGTATGAAGGCAAGATAGTTGATATTTACTTTGATAACCATGATGAAGCTTTGGAATTCGGTTGTAAATGGCTAAATGTGTATCAAAAAGAAAGTGAGGATATAAACAATGATTAAATGCAAAACTGAATGCCCTGTTGGGAAGTTTGAAGGATGCTGCTTCTTTTGTGAAGTGAAAGGTTGCAAAGATAAATGCACAAAAGTCCCTTCAGATTGTGAAGATGCAATTACTGTTGATGATGAAGCAGTAAATGAAGAAAAAGCCCTTGAAGCGTTTAAGGGAAATCAGCTTACTGTTCTTGAACAGATTTCTAACCTGATTATTCAGAAGAAAGAAATTGAAAAGGCTGAAGCAGATTTGAAAGTTAAGCTTCAAGAAGCTATGGAACAGTACGGAATCAAGAAGTTTACCAGTGATGTTCTGAATATTACCTATGTAGCAGCAACCACTTCCACTTCTATTGATTCTGCAAAGCTGAAGAAACTGCATCCTGATATTGCTGCTGAATGTTCTAAGACTTCAAGCAAGAAAGCATATATCAAGATTGAAGTGAAATGAAAAAGCTAACTTGCAAGGATTGTAAGCGGTTCAGATATTGCTTGGAATCTTCAAGAATGTACCCTTGCACAAGCTTTGTAAGAAAGGAAGTGATAAACAATTGGCTGGTGAAAAAACCTTCGAAAACCAAGTGAAAAAGTGGTTGCATAACCAGGGGATTTATGCAGCGGGAACACCTAAAGACAAAATGGAAACATCCCCTGTTGGTTGGTTCTTTAAGGTTTGGGGCGGTGGTTATCAGAAAAGCGGAATCCCTGATTTGCTGATTTGTGTGAACGGATTCTTCATAGCTTGTGAATTAAAAGCTGATAATGGCAAGCCTTCAGACCTTCAGGAAAAGAATATTAAGATGATTAACCAGGGAAACGGAATTGGAATAATCCTTTATCCAAAAGGATTTGAACAGTTCAAAGAAATTGTAAAGGGGGTGAAGAAATGCAATATTCACATTCAAGGGTTGAATGCTTTGAAACTTGTGCATTCAAGTACAAAATGCGTTATCTTGATGGAATAAAAACCATTCCTGATACTGAAGCAACAAATGCTTTGATTCTTGGAACTGCTTTACACACAGGAATTGAAGAAGGGCTTGAAGCTGGCATTCAGTATTACATCAATGCTTTTCCAATTATATCTGATGCCCACATCAATGAAATGATAAAGCTTGAACATTGGATTCCAAAGGTGCGTGAAATGCTCCCTGAAGGAATATATGAACAAGCTATAACTGGTTCAGATTTTATAGGATTTGCAGATTTACTTGTTCCAGTAGAAAGTTCAGGCAGAACCAAAGTATTTGATTTATATGATTTCAAGTATTCAAGCAATCAGAAATCATATATGGAATCAGGACAGCTACACGAATACAAGTATTTCATAGAAAAGACCCATCCAGGATGGAAGATAAGAAATATGTTCTTTGTCTTTGTTCCCAAAGTTAGCATCAAGCAGAAGAAAACAGAAAGCTTGATGGACTTCAGGGAAAGAATTCAAGAACAGCTTAATAAAGAATCAGTTCAGATTGTTCCAATTGAATACAACCCAAACAAAGTGGTTGAATTTGCAATGAACATCAAAACGATTCTTGAAACAAAGGACTTCCCCAAAGAAAAAAGTTTTCTTTGCGGTTGGTGTGAATACCAAGAATTTTGTGAAAGTGAGGTAGATTATATGTTACTCCCAAAGAATGAAAGAAGAAACATTGAAACGATTGATAAAAAGGTGGTTTGGCTTTATGGTGTACCCTTCAGCGGTAAAACCTTTCTTGCAAACAAGTTCCCTGACCCTATCATGTTGAACACTGATGGAAACATCAAGTTTGTTGATGCCCCTTATGTTTCCATCAAGGATGAAGTTAAGAATGATGGCAGCAGAAACCCTAAAAGAACGCTTGCTTGGGCAAACTTCAAGGATGTTATCACTGAACTTGAAAAGAAGGATAATACCTTTAAGACAGTAGTTGTTGACCTTTTAGAAGATTGCTATGAACATTGCAGAATCTATATGTATGACAAGCTTAACATTACCCATGAATCTGATGATTCCTTTAGTGCCTGGGATAAGGTAAGAACTGAATTTCTTTCCACACTGAAACGCTTGATGAACATGGACTATGAAAACATCATTCTTATCAGCCATGAGGACAGAAGCAAAGATATTACCCGCAAGGGCGGTGATAAGATTACTGCAATCAAACCTAACCTTCCTGATAAGGTAGCAAATAAGATTGCTGGTATGGTTGATATTGTGGCAAGGGTGGTTGCTGATGGTGATGAAAGAACACTTTCATTCAAAACCAATGAAGTTATCTTTGGCGGTGGTAGATTGACAGTTACCAAGAAGGAAATCCCGCTTGATTATGATGATTTTATGGCGGTGTATGATGAAGCCAACGGAAAAGCAGTAAGGGCAACAAGAAGCACTTCCAAGAAGCAACCTATTGAAACCCCGTCTACTGTAAATACTGAAGAAGTTTCTGATAGCGGTTCTGAAGATGATTCTGTTGCTGAAGCTTCAACTGCTGATTCTTTAGCCCCTGAAGTTCAGGAAGCAGAACCAGTTAAGGAAGAAAAGGCTGAAGAACCTAAACCCCGCACAAGAAAGAAGCGTGGTGAATAATGCCTGATGTGATAATGATAAGGGATAAGCCTGAAACAATCTTTGATGCAAGGGATTTTGAATACCACATTGAAAAGTGCATGGGATATGAAGCAAGTTCTTACTTCAGAAAGTTATTTGAAGAAGCTGAAGCAGAAGTTGAATCTGCAAAGCGTGGTGAAAATACAGACCTTGCTTCTTATGAAGCTTCCCTTGAATCAAATACAAGAGCATTTCAGGATATTCTTGAAATCTTAACTTCAATGGAAGATGTGCTTTACAAGCAAAGAGTTAATAAGGTTAAAATTGCTGAACAGATTTCAGCAATCAGAAAAACAATAAATAATCAAATATGAAAGGTAAAAGGTGAAATATTATGGCTAACATTTGGGATAAGTTTAATGATGCGTATGATGTAAAGAGTTTGGCAGATGAAGTTGCTGAAGCAGAAGCTAACGGTGAAACAGGCGGTTATGATGAAGTTCCACATGGTACTTATGATGTAGAAATCAATAAGATGGAACTGAAGCTTTCCAAGAACAATAACCCTATGCTTTCTGTATGGTTCAAGGTTCTTGCTGGTGAAGAAAAGGGCAGACTGATTTTCATGAATCAGGTTGTAACGCAGAAGTTCCAGGTTCACATTTGCAATGATTTCCTTCGTTCTTTGGATAGTGGTATTGATGTTAAGTTTGTTGATTTTGGACAGTATGAGCAGCTTATCATGGATATTCATGAAGCCATTGATGGTAAGTTGGAATATGGTTTGAAGTACGGTGTAACTAAGAAGGGATTCAATACCTTTGAAATTACAGATGTGTATGAAGCAGAATAATTGACCATAAGAGGGGGTAAGGATTAAACCCCTTACCCCCTTGAAAATTTACCAAGAAAGGAAGTGAAATCAATGCTGTTCTATGATTTTGAGGTATTCAAAGAAGATTGGTTGGTTGTAATTATGGATATGACCAATAAGAAAGAACACATCATTATCAATGATGCTGACAAGCTGGAAGCGGTATATAAAGCTAATAAGCATGATATTTGGGTTGGTTATAATTCAAGAAATTATGACCAGTATATTTTGAAAGGAATCCTTTGCGGATTCAACCCAAAAGAATTGAATGATTTCATCATTGTTGAAGGTAAGAAAGGTTGGCAGTATTCAAGCCTTTTCAGAAAGTTCCCATTGAACAATTATGATGTGATTCTAACCAATGATGGTGGTTTGAAATCCTTAGAAGGTTTTATGGGGAACAGCATCAAGGAAACATCAGTTCCATTCGATATTGATAGAAAGCTGACAGAAGAAGAACTGCAAGAAACAGTGAAATACTGTAAGCATGATGTGGAACAAACAATTGAAGTTTTTATTCTTAGAAAAGAAGAATTTGAATCCCATCTTTCTTTGATAAAGGCTTTCAAACTTCCCCTTTCTTATATCAGTAAGACAAAAGCACAGCTTGCAGCCATTATTCTTGGGGCTAACAAGCAAAGGCATGATGATGAATTTGAAATTGAGTTGCCCCCAACACTGAAGGTTGAAAAGTATAAGCACATTGTTAATTGGTACAAGAACCCTTTGAACAGAGATTATAGCAAGGTTCTTGAAACTGATGTTGCTGGTGTTCCTCATGTATTCGCCTGGGGCGGTTTGCATGGTGCAAGGGTTCAATACGCTGGTGAAGGTTATTATATCAATGTGGATGTTGCTTCTTACTATCCAGCTTTGATGATTGAATATGATTGGCTTTCAAGAAATGTTGCAGACCGTTCAAAATATAGAAACATCAGAGATACCCGCCTAAAGCTAAAAGCGGAAAAGAACCCAATGCAGCAGCCTTATAAGATTGTTCTTAATTCTACTTATGGTGCTATGAAGGATGCCCAAAATGCAATGTATGACCCAAGACAAGCAAATAATGTTTGTGTTGGTGGGCAACTTCTTCTGCTTGACCTGATAGAAAAGTTGGAAGGGTTTTGTGAAATCATTCAATCCAATACAGATGGTATTCTTATCAAGATGCCTGAAGGAAATGATGAAGCAACTTGGTTTGATAAGGTTGATGATGTTTGCTTTGAGTGGGAACAAAGAACCAGGATGCAGCTTGAATTTGATGAATTCAGGAAAGTTTATCAGAAAGATGTAAACAACTATGTTATTGTTACTGCTTCAGGAAAGTACAAATGTAAAGGTGGATATGTGAAAAAACTGAATTCTCTTGATTATGATTTACCAATTGTAAACAGGGCGGTTGTTGATTATCTGCTTCATGGAACTTCCCCTGAAGAAACTGTTGGAAACTGCACTGAACTGAAGGATTTTCAGAAGATTGTTAAGGTTAGTAGTAAATATTTATATGCACTGTATAAACCGAAAATCGAACAGAAGAAATTCAGGGATGAATCAGGCAGATTGAAAACAGCAAAAGTTTTTACTGGTGGTGAAAAGCAGAAGGAAAAGGCTTTCAGGGTATTTGCTTCAAAGCGTTCTACTGATGGTGGAATCTTCAAGGTGAAGAACGAAACCAAGAACCCTGAAAAGTTTGCCAACAGCCCTGAAGTGTGTTTTATCATCAATGAATCAGTAAATGGAATGGAAATACCTGAACACCTTGATAAATCTTGGTATGTGAATTTTGCAAAGAAACGCTTACAAGATTTTGGTGTGTTTCTTTAGTTGGGGGGGGGGAGTATGCAACTATTCAAAGGATATGTTCAAACTAAAAATAAAAAGTGCATAGAATCCTTTAAGGGCAGAACAGACTTGAAAACCCTTGACCAAGTAAAGGAACTTCCTGAATACGCTGGTATTCTTGCAGAAGAAACAGTTTTGATTGATATTGATGATGCGGAAACATCAGAAATTCTTTTCAAAATTGTTCAAGATTTAGAATTGAAGTGTAGGGTTTACCAAACCACAAGGGGCAAGCATTTCTTGTTCAAAAACAGTGGTATGGAAAAGAACAAAACTGGATGCAAGCTTGCTATTTGCCTTCCTTCTGATATTAAACTTGGGTGCAACAATTCTTATTCTATCCTGAAGTTCAATGGTGAAGATAGAAAAGTTCTGTATGATGTTCCTGAAGCTGAAATTCAAGAATGCCCAAAGTGGTTGTTTCCTGTTAAAACAACTACTGAATTTCTTGATATGGAAGCTGGGGATGGTAGAAACCAAAGCTTCTTCAACTACATACTTACTTTGCAAGCTTCTGATTTCACAGTGGAAGAAGCAAGGGAAACAATCAGCATTATTAACAAGTATGTTCTGAAGAACCCGCTTTCTGATAGGGAACTGAAAACCATTCTTAGGGATGATGCCTTTAAGAAGCCCATTTTCTTCAAGGGCAATACATTCTTGTTTGATAAATTTGCAACTTACATCAAGAACAACAACCACATCATCAGAATCAATGGAAGATTGCACATTTACAAAGATGGGGTTTATGTAAGTGCTGATAGTGAAATTGAATCCATGATGATTCAGCACATCAGCAACCTTAACAAGACCAAAAGAAAAGAAGTTCTTGCTTATCTTGAACTTCTGATAAGGGAAAACAAGAAAGAAGCAAGTTCCAACTTGATTGCTTTCAAAAATGGAATTTACAACATCCTGGATGATTCCTTTGTTCCCTTCAACCCTGAAATCATTATAACTAACCTGATTCCTTGGGATTACAACCCCGCTGCTGAAAATGAATTGGTGGATGCAACCCTTGATAAAATGGCTTGCTATGATGAACAGATTAGGGCATTGCTTGAAGAATGCGTTGGTTACTGCTTTTACAGAAGAAATGAACTTGGTAAAGCTTTCATTTTCACTGGTGAAGGTGCAAATGGTAAATCCACTTTCATTGATATGATTAAAACAATGCTTGGGGATGAAAACATTGCTTCCCTTGACCTGAAGGAACTTGGGGATAGATTCAAAACTGCTGAACTTTATGGAAAGCTTGCCAATGTTGGTGATGATATTGGTGATGAATTCATTGCTAATGCTTCAGTGTTCAAAAAACTTGTTACTGGTGAAAGGGTTAGTGTTGAACGAAAAGGACAAGACCCATTCGAATTCAACAACTATTCCAAGTTTCTGTTCAGTGCTAACAATATTCCAAGAATGCGTGATAAGACTGGTGCAGTTCAAAGAAGGCTTACAATCATTCCTTTTGAAGCTAAGTTTTCCAAGGAAGATGCTGATTATAGACCTTTCATAAAATATGATTTGCGGGAACAATCAGCAGTTGAAAGGCTTATTCTTCTTGGGATTGAAGGACTGAAGCGAGTTATTGCAAACAATGCCTTCACTAAGGCTGAAAAGGTTGATAATGCCCTGAAGGAATATGAGGAAGAAAACAATTCTATCATCAGCTTTGTGAATGAATTTGGTGTTGAAAACATTGAAAATGAACCTACAAAAAATGTGTATGCTGCTTATTCAGAATTCTGTTTTGTAAATGGCTTGAAAGAAGCTTATTCCAATATCAGCTTCAGTAAGCAGATTCAAAAAAGATATGGGTTTGATATTGTATCAACCCGCCTGAAAAGTGAAAACAACATGGTTTGTAGAGTGTTTAAGAAAAGGAAGGGTTAAGTGATGATTAAAGACAGTGGAAACAGAACCAACTTTGAAAGCGGTGCTGTTAGGGATATTCAAAGCGGAAAAGGAAGGTGTGATTTAATGCCCCTGGGTGTTGTTGCTAACCTTATTGATTCTGAAGAAATCAGGGGAATTTCCATTTTCAAAGATACTGGTGATACTGATTTTCTGTATGCTTGCCTGAAGGAATTCTGCAATGATTCCCCCTTTTTCAGTGCTTATACCATGCTGCTTGAAGTGGCAAAGCACTTTGAAGAAGGTGCTGAAAAGTATGGTGAAAACAATTGGCAGAAAGGAATTCCAGTTCACAGCTACATTGATTCTGCAATCAGGCATTTGCTTAGATACTGGAACAATGAAAATGATGAAAGGCATGATAGAGCTTTTTGCTGGAATATCCTTTGTGCAATTTGGACTTGTGAAAACAAGCCTGAACTGAATGATTTCAGTGTAAAGTGTGCTGAAGATGATTCTGATGATAGAACGGTATTTGAAGTGGTAAGGGCTATTGCAAAGGATTTGGGTATTGAAGTTCAGTTTGTAGAAGATTATTGCACTAAGTGCATCCACAATGACAAAGAACCAAAGGAATTCCCTTGCAGTGAATGCAGTTCCAAGTTTGATGAAATGCCTACTAAGTTTGAAAGGAAGTAATTGATATGAGAATTATTGAACCAAGTGTTGAAATCTTAACCCCTATTGATGGTGAAGCTATTCTTAAAATGCTTGAAGCGGTTGGAAGAACTTGTTATAAATCTGAAGATAAGATTCAGGAAGGTTCTGCTGAAAAGTTTATTTCCAACATTGTAAAGCGTGGGCATGAAGCAGTTATTGAGCATTACAACATTACAGTAAAGTTTATTTGTGATAGAGGGGTTACACATGAAATTGTAAGGCACAGATTAGCTTCTTATTGCCAAGAATCAACCCGCTATTGCAATTATGCCAATGATAAATTCAATGGTGAAATCACAGTGATTAAGCCTATGTTCCTTGAAGTTGGAACAGATGGTTGGGAACTTTGGCATGATGCTTGTGCTATGGCTGAAAAATTCTATTTTGATTTGCTTGATTTTGGATGTACCCCACAGGAAGCAAGGGCGGTTCTTCCGAACAGCTTAAAAACTGAACTTGTTATGACTGCAAACATCAGAGAATTCAGGCACTTCTTCAATCTTAGATGTTCAAAGGCTGCACATCCTCAAATGCGTGAAGTTGCAAATATGCTTCTTAGAGAATTCAAAGAAAGGATTCCTGTTCTGTTTGATGATATTGAAGGGATGTGATTAAATGAATCGTTCCCAAAGAAGAAAGTTAGAAAAACAAGGCATTAAGACCGAAAAAGAAAAGGTTATCAATATCAAAACTTCAGATGTTCAGAAGATTAAAGAAGATGCTGCACACAATGCAGCAGATACAGCATTTTTTTTAATGCTTGCTATTCCAGTAATGGTTATCCATGATAAATACCCAAGAATTATGAAGCGTGTTGAAGATGGAAAACCAAGGGAAGAAAGATTTGCTGATTTGTGTATTGATTTATATGATTCTTTTCAGAAGGGTTATGTTTCAATTGAGGATTTGCAGAAGTGCTTGTGGGAAGAAGCTGGTGTAAAGATAGAAAGGAAGTAAGCTATGGGAAATAAAGATAATCCAAGAAACAATTCTGAAGGGTATGCAGACCCCACAGCTTATGAAGGTACTAAGAACATCATCAGGGAAGAAAACCTTCAGCAGAAGCGAATTACTGAACTGATGAATGTTCTTAGATACATAATTGATAAGGCTGGGTTTGAATTGAAGTACAGAATTGTTTTCGTGGATAAGAAAACAGGAAAGGAGTATAGGTAATTCTGATGAATAATTTTAAGTTCAGAATGAACCTTCTTGAACAAGCTTTGCAAACAGATAACAGAAAGATAATTGTTCAAAGAAGCAAAGATGTTCTTGAAGCTTACAAGCAAGTAGGGGTTAATTTTCCTAATAGAAGCCTTTATGATGAAAGTAATTTGCAAACTATTGAAAAATACAGAAAATTTAAGCTGTTGTTCAAACTTTTAGGATTTAAGTAAGGAAGGTGATTCTGATGAAAAAGAAAAAGGTTGGATATTTTCTAATTATTGACCCGCAAAAGAATACCCTTAGAATCAGCACTGAAGATGAATGGCTGATTGAACAAGTGGTTAAAAACAATGCTAATATCAGGAAGCACAAAACCATTAAGGAATTGCTTGATGAAGTTAGGGATTATCTGAAAGGCGGTGGGCAAGATGATGAATAACGATTATGTGAAACTACAAGAACTGCTTGGGGATTATTGTACCCATGAACTGATTGCTTTTCTGCATGAACATAATTATTTCACTTGTCCTGCTTCAGTGAAGCATCATGGAAATGAAACAGGTGGTTTGTTTGCCCATTCCATGGCAGTTGCAAAAACCCTGATTGATTTAACCAATAAGCTTGGGCTTGTTTGGCAGCGTGAGGAATCCCCCGCTATTATCGGTTTGTTCCATGATATGTGTAAAACTGATGATTATGTGTATGTTGTAGATTCCCCTGGTAAGGAATTGTTTGGTGGTGCTGTTGTAAATGAAGTTGGGCATTGGGATTACAACCCTGAACCCATTCTGAAGGGGCATGGTGATAAATCTGTTCTGATGCTTTCAAGCATCCTTCAGCTTACAGAAGAAGAAATGTATTGCATCCGCTTTCACATGGGGGCTTTCACTGATTCTTCTGAATGGAAGTTCTATACAAATGCTGTTCACAAGTTCAACAATGTTCTTTGGGTGCATCAGGCAGATATGATTGCAGCACACTGTTTGGGGGTGTAAGCTATGCCCCCAAAAGACTTTATAAAGACAGAAGCAAAAGTGTTCCTGGATGGTAAGGAAGTTACAAATTTTTTTACTGAAGAAGTTCAGGTTATTGGAACTGATGAATGTAATTCAGGGGAAGTTCTTAAACTGTATGATTCTTTCAGTGGAACAATTACCCTTTCAGGAAAACAAGCAAAGCGGTTTATCAAAGCAATGGTGAAAGCTGAAAGAAAGCACAAAATGCAGATTTTGAAAAGTAAGTTTCAAAATCTGTTCAAGGTTGTTGCAGATTTGTTCAAGGTTGGAAAGTGAACCTTGAACAGCAGAAACCCTTGAAAACAAAGGCTTTTCAGTAGTGGTTGTTAAAGGTGTTCAAGATGTTCAAGGTAATATATTACTTAGAATATAAATTTGAATAAAAAAAAATTGAGTAAGAAAAAAATATTTTTTTTTTCTAAAATATATAAGTATATAGAAAATACCTTGAACACCTTGAACATTGAACAAGATTTTGCCCTGAAACCCTTGAAAATAAAGGCTTTTTCCTTGTTCAAGGTTGAGAAGGGCAAAAATCAACCTTGAACAAGAATCTTGAACAAGAAAGAAGGTGTAAACATGAATGTAAAAGAGTATTTGAAGAAAGCTTATAGATTAGATAAGCTGATTAAATCCAATATGCGTGAGATAGAAGAACTAAAAGCTTTAGCTGAATGTGTTTCTTCTGTTCAAATTTCAGATATGCCAAGAAACCCTTCACATAGTAATGAAGCCCCATTTGTGAAGCCAATTCTAAAGATGTTAGAACTTCAGCAAACCATTGAAAACGAAATTACAGATTTTGTTGCAACCTTAACTGAAATCAGGGAAATCATTTATTCTATTGATAATCATGAACAGATTCTTTGCTTGAAGTGCAGATACTTAGAATTTATGAAATGGGAAGCTGTTGCAAATGAAATGGAACTTTCCCTGAAGCAAGTTCACAGAATTCATAATGAAGCATTGAATTCCATAAAAATTAAGTATATGGAACGATTTGACACACTTTTGCCATAGAATGACACCAACAAAATCTGATATAATTATACTCGGAAAAGCACAAGCATAGGAAACTATTGCTTGTGCTTATTCTTGTATAAAAATATACAGAAAGGAAGGTGAATTTCATTGACTGATAAGCAAAGGAAGTTTTGTGATGAATACTTGATTGATTGCAATGCAACCAGGGCTTATAAGGTTGCTTATCCTAATATCAAGAATGATAATGTGGCAAGTGCAGCGGGAACAAGACTGTTAGGAAATGTTAAGATTAAAGCTTACATTGATACAAAGCTTGAAGAAATGAGTTCTGCAAAGGTTGCCAGTGCTGAAGAAGTAATGAAATACCTTACTTCTGTAATGCGTGGTGAATGCACTGAACAGATACCCCTTCTGATTGGTGAAGGGATTCAAAAGCTTGCTGATAAAGATATTGGTGCAAAGGAACGCTTGAAAGCTGCTGAATTGATTGGTAAGCGTTATGGGCTATTCAGTGATAAGGTTAATTTTGAAGGAACTTTGCCAGTCATGATTGTGGGTGAAGATAACCTTGAAGAATAATGTGAATATAGTAAGCCTTCCTAAAACGATTGGAAAAGGCTATAAGGATTATTGGAACTTCAAAGGAAGATACAGAGTTTGTAAAGGTTCAAGAGCATCTAAGAAATCAAAAACAACAGCACTTTGGTTCATTGTAAACATGATGAAATACCAAGGTGCTAATTTATTGGTTGTAAGAAAGGTTTTCAGAACCCTAAAGGATTCCTGTTTCACAGAACTGAAGTGGGCAATCAACAGGCTTGGTGTTCAAGCTTATTGGGAAGTTAAAGAATCCCCGCTTGAAATGACTTATAAACCAACAGGGCAAAAGATTTACTTCAGGGGATTGGATGACCCGCTAAAAGTTACTTCTATCACTGTTGAAGTTGGTGCTTTGTGTTGGATGTGGATTGAAGAAGCTTATGAAATCATGAATGAAGCTGATTTTGATATGCTTGATGAATCCATTCGTGGTGAAGTTCCTGAAGGACTGTTCAAACAGATTACACTTACATTCAACCCTTGGAATGAAAAGCACTGGATGAAGAAACGCTTCTTTGATGTAGAAAACAACCCTGATATTATGGCTAAGACAACCAATTACCAATGTAATGAATGGTTGGATGAAGCGGATTTAAGGGTGTTTGAACAGATGAAAAAGAACAACCCAAGAAGATATAAGGTTGCTGGGCTTGGTGATTGGGGTATTGTTGAAGGCTTGATTTATGAAAATTGGGAAGAAAAAGCCTTTAATCATAAATCAGAAGAATTCCAAAAGGAACATCCCAATATAAAAAGTGCTTTTGGGCTTGACTTTGGTTATACCAATGACCCTTCAGCTTTGTTTTGCGGATTGGTTGATTTGGATAAGGCTGAAATTTATGTGTTTGATGAAATGTATAAAAAAGCCCTTACCAATAAAGCAATCTTCCAAAACATTCAAGCTATGGGTTATGTGAAAGAGAAAATAAGGGCTGATTCTGCTGAACCTAAATCCATTGATGAACTTAGGGAACTTGGGTTGTATAACATCAGAGCAGCACGAAAAGGAAAAGACAGCATCAACAATGGTATTCAGTACATCCAGGGCTTTAAGATTTATGTGCATCCAAGGTGTGTGAACTTCCTTACTGAAATAGGAAATTACACTTGGGATGTTGATAAAGCTGGAAGCAAGCTGAACAAGCCCATTGATGATTTTAACCATTTGCTTGATGCTATGAGATATGCCCTTGAAGATTTCTTGAAGGGTGAAACATTTAGCTTTGAATAATTTAGAAAGGTGGTGAAAATAGCGTGTTTGGTTTTTCAAAAGATAAGCACAATATGCTGAATCCTGAAGCAAGCCCTTCCCCTGATATGATGGCAAAGCAGATTGCAAAGAATATCAGTGAAAAGCAGTTCATTGAACTGGAACTGTTACGCTGGAAGAAAAGCCCTAAAAGAATTGCTATGCTTGAAGGTGAACGCTATTACCAGGGTGAGCATGATATTCTTTCAAGAAAAAGAACTGTAATTGGTAAAGATGGCAAGCTTCAGGAAGTTGATAATCTTCCCAATAACAAAATTGTTGATAATCAGTATGCTAAAATGGTTGACCAAAAGACCAATTACCTTTTGGGGCAACCCCTTACTTTTGATACTGAAGATGATGCTTATGAAGCTGCACTTTCTGAAGTATTCAATAAGCGTTTTCACAGAACCCTGAAAAATGTGGGTGAAAATGCTTTGAATTGCGGTATTGGTTGGATTTTCCCTTACTTTGATGAAGCTGGTGTGTTCCGCTTCATGCGTTTTGAACCATTTGAAATTCTTCCTTTTTGGAAGGATGCTGAACACACTGTTTTAGATTTTGCAGCAAGGCTTTATCAAGTAGAAGTTTATGAAGGAACTACATACACTATTCAGGAAAAAGTTGAACTTTACTATTCTGATAGAATTGAAAAGTATGATTTTAATGATGGTGTTCTTGTTCCTGATGCGGATTCCCCTACTTCTGATTACATTACCTTTGAAGATGAAGATGGAAACCCGCAAGGCTACAATTGGGGCAAAGTCCCCCTTGTTGCGTTCAAGTATAACAGTAGAGAAATCCCCCTTATCAGAAAAGTGAAATCCTTGCAGGATGGCATTAACACAATGCTTTCTGATTTTGAAAATAATATGCAAGAGGATTCCAGGAATACCATTCTGATTGTGAAGAACTATGATGGGCAGAATTTAGCTGAATTCAGGCACAACTTAGCTACATTTGGTGCAGTTAAGGTAAAAACCATTGATGGTTCTGAAGGTGGGGTTGATGCCCTTCAGGTTGAAGTGAATGCTGAAAACTACAAAGCTATTCTTGAAGTGTTCAAAAAGGCACTGATTGAAAATGCTATGGGTTATGATGCAAAAGATGATAGGCTTGCTGGGAATCCAAACCAAATGAATATTCAAAGTATGTATTCTGATATTGATTTGGATGCAAACAGCATGGAAACTGAATTTCAGGCAAGCTTTGAAGAACTTCTTGAATTCGTTCACATCTATTTCATCAATCAGGGCAAAGGTGATTTCACTGGTTCTGAAGTGAACATTATTTTCAACAGGGATATAATGTTGAATGAATCTGAAGTGATTGATAACTGTTCTAAATCGCTTGGAATTCTTTCTGATGAAACAATTATTTCCCAACATCCTTGGGTTACTGATGTTAAGGGTGAGATTGAACGCAAAAAGACAGAAAAGCAAGAAAATCTTGATGAATATGCTAATGCTTTCAATCCAGTAACCCCTACAACTGACCTTAACAACCTTGATGATGAAGGCGGTGAAGGTGATGAATAATAGCGATTACTGGAAGAAGCGGTTTGAAATTCTTGAACAATCGGCTGTTTCTAAAGGTGCAAGCTATTATTCTTCCCTTGAAAAAGAATATAGGGAAGCAAGCAGAAGAATTGAAAGTGAAATTTCAACTTGGTACACACGATTTGCAACCAACAATGGCATTACCCTTTCTGAAGCAAGAAAGGTTTTGAATTCTTCTGAACTTGCTGAATTTAGGTGGACTGTTCAGGACTATATCAAGTTTGGTGAAGAAAATGCTTTGAATAGGCAGTGGATGAAACAGCTTGAAAACGCTTCTGCAAGGGTTCACATTTCCCGCCTTGAAGCTTTGAAAATTCAGATGCAACAGCAGATGGAAGTTCTGTATGGAAATCAAACAGATGGAATTGATATCCTTGCAAGGAAAATCTATTCTGATGGGTATTATCACACTGCTTTTGAGATTCAAAGGGGCTTTAATGTTGGATGGGATTTGCAAGGCTTGAATGAAAAGCAGCTTGAAAGGGTTCTTAATAAGCCTTGGACTGCTGACAACCAAACCTTCAGGGATAAGTGTTGGAAGCAGAAAACAGACCTTGTTTCAACTGTTTCTACTGAACTTACACAGGCTATCATGCGGGGGGATTCCCCCGATAAAGCCGTTAAGACCATTTCAGAAAATTTCAATGTTGCAAAGAACAAAGCTGGAAGGTTGGTAATGACAGAATCAGCCTACTTTGCTTCTGAAGCACAAAAGGACTGCTTCAATGAATTGGATGTAGAAAGATTTGAAATTGTTGCAACCCTTGATTCTCATACTTCAAAGATTTGTCAAGATTTAGATGGGAAAGTATTTGAAATGAAGGATTATCAAGCGGGTGTAACTGCTCCCCCTTTCCATCCTTGGTGTAGAACTACCACAGTTCCTTATTTTGAAGATAACTATACTGAAAGGGCTGCAAGGGATGCTGAAGGAAATACTTATTATGTTCCTTCCACAATGACCTATAAGGACTGGAAGAAAGCCTTTGTTGATGGCGGTTCTAAGGGTGATTTGAAAAAGGTTGATGCTTCTGATATAATTAAGATGGGTGATGTATCAGCACTGAAGGAAGCAATCTTTAACAAGAACAAAAGCTTCCTAAGTGATGCCCAACAGACAGAACTTCAAACAATCCTTGATGGTATGGATGATGGGCAACTAACCCTTTATGATAAGCTTTCTGAAAACTTCGCAAGAAATGATTATCATTACAAGGGCGGTGCTGCTTACTATCCTTGGGAAAGAAAAGTTAAAATGAACATTGATGCTAATTCTTGGGATAAAGCAATTGGCAGTGGTTACACTGGTGCTTGGAATACAAAGTTCCATGAAGAATTTCATCAATTAGACCACATTTTAGCTTTGAATAAAACTAAGTTCGCAAGAACTGCAAGTGGAAGCTTTGCAGATAAGTTTACACATATTTCAACTGATTATGGCAAGCGGATGATTCAAGCCATTGATGATGATATTCTTACTGCTATCAATAAGGCGGTTGATTGGCGAAATGCTGAAAGGGTTGCAGATGGAATGGAAGCAACATTTAAGCACTTGAAGAACTTGGATAGAATTTCAGGTGATGCTTCTGATTCCTTGGTGTATTGGCTGAAACAACATTATGGAACAGCTAAACAGAAAGCCCAAATTGATTTGTTTACTGATGCAGTTGGATTATCCACAAAGAACAGAATCCCGCTTTACAGTAAAGGCTTTTGGGGGCATAAACCCGCCTACAATAAGGAAAGAGGTAAAAGCGGTGCTACAAGTGAAACTTGGGCAACCTTTGCTTCTTTGTTCAATTGTGGGGATGCTGAAACTGTAAAGATTATTCAAGAATTGATGCCTTCAACATGGGAAACCTATTCTGATATTATGAAGGAAGTTCTTGAATACGCTGCTGATAATCCTTTGATATATCCAAAATAAGGGGGTGCAATTATGAAATTAACTGAAAAGGAAAAGAAGGTTCTTCAGGATGATGAAGAACTTGCCTATCAGGAATACAATAAAAAAGTTGGTGGTGAACCCATAGGGCTTACAGTTCCTTTTGGTTATCCCCCTGGTGTTGAAGAAAAAGGTGGTGTAATTGCAGTTTATAAAGAGTGCATCAAAAAGGGTGTTACTTGGGAAAAGCTGCTTAATTACAACCCTGATGATGAAGGGGCTGATGTATGATGTTTTTCAAAAAGAAACCAAAGAAACCAAAGAAACTGAAGCAATCTGAAATCAATGCTATCAACAATAAGCTTGCTTATCCTGAAGCAATTGTGTTTTGCCCGAGATGCGGTAAGAAGCTTGAATATTTTCCTGTTGGAAATGCTGCTGAAGTAAGATGCACTTCAAAAGGGTGCATCAGGGGTAGTTCCAGGGGAATTTACACTTATCTTAATGATTAAGGGTTAAAACACTTTTTCATACAAATTTCATAGGTATTCTGCTATTAAGCAACCTTTAATAATCGTTTATATGCGGTTATATAGGTTGCTTTTTTCGTGGAATCCTTGAAAAATTCGCCATTTTGGTATTTTGGGCGGTAACTACAAAGACAAATTACAAGGATACGAACCTTGGAAAAAACGGAACAATTTGAAAGGTGGTAAAAATCATGAACAAAGAAAAGCTTATTGAAATGGGTTTGACTGAAGAACTTGCAACCAGTGTAATGAAAGAACTGGATGGGAATTATGTACCCAAGGCAAGGTTCAATGAAGTTAATACCGAATTGAAACAGGCAAAAGACCAGGTAAAGGAACGAGATTCACAGCTTGAAACCTTGAAGAAGAATGTTGGTGATTCTGAAGAACTGAAGAAGCAGATTGAAGCCCTTCAGAATGACAACAAAACCAAGGATGAAGCCCATGCTGCTGAAATCAAGCAGATTAAAATTGATGCTGCTGTTGATAAGGCATTGGCTGATGCAAAGGCTAAGAATCCCAAAGCTGTTAAGGCACTGTTGGACTTAGCAAAGGCTGAAATTTCTGATGATGGCACTATTAAGGGATTGGATGCACAGATTAAAACCCTTTCTGAAGCTGAAGATTCCAAATTCCTGTTTGATACTGACAACACACAGAATAAGAATCAGAATTCCAAAGGCTTTGTTCCTGGGCAGAAAAAAGATGGTGTTCCTGGTGCATCTTCTGAATACGAAACCCGCCTTGCTGAAGCAAGGAAAAACGGAAACACACTTGAAGCAATCAAAATCAAACAGGAAGCTGCTGCTGATGGTGTGGTTCTGCTTTAAGTAAAAACACAAACAATTTTTTATTTATGAAAGGATGAATTGATTATGGCTAATGTTACTGGTATTGGTACTACTTGGAATTTGCCCAACTATGCGGGTGAACTTTTTACTGCTGACCCTACACAGACCCCCCTGCTTTCCATGATTGGTGGGCTTACTGGTGGTAAGCAGACTGATAATTATGAATTTCCTACTGCTGTTCTTTTTGACTATCCTGATGCTGCACAGCCTTCTATTTCTGAAAGTGCTTCTGCTACTGCTCCCGCTGCTTCTGCTATTGCAAGAACTCAGGAAAGCAATGTGGTTCAGATTCATCAGGAAGTTATTGATTTGACTTATGCAAAACTTTCCAATGGCGGTAGAATGAGTGGAATTAACACTGCTGGGCAGAGTGCTAACCCCGCTGATGAAAAGGCTTGGCAGATTCAGCAGAAGCTTATTAAGATTGCAAGGGATGTTGAATATTCCTTCCTTCGTGGCACTTTCCAGAAGGCTACTGCTGCTAATGTGGCAAATAAAACCCGTGGTATGCTGGAACTTGCTAAAACTGTAAACACTATTTCTGCTGCTACTGGTGGAAGCGGTTCTGACCCTACCCCGCTTACTGTTGAAATGATTAAGAGCCTGATGCTTGAAATGGCTGATAATGGTGCTTACTTCAACAACATGATTCTGTTTGCTGGTGCAAAGCAGAAACAGGCTATTACTTCCCTTTATGAAAAGCAGCTTGGTTACAACCAGGGTGCAGCAAGAAATGTGGGCGGTATGAATGTTACAGAGATTGAAACCGATTTCTGTAAGCTTGGTATTGTTTGGGATAGATTTATGCCTGATGATTCTATTCTGATTGCTGATGTGGCACACATTGCCCCTGTTTTCCAGGCTGTTCCTGGTAAGGGTGTTCTGTTTGAGGAAGAACTTGCTAAGGTTGGTGCTTCTGATAGAATTCAGATTTATGGGCAGATTGGGCTTGCTCATGGTCCTGCATTCTTGCATGGTTGTATCACTGGACTTGCTTAATTAGAAGGGATGGTGAACAGAATGTTTAAGGTTACTGGAATGAAGGCTGGTATTCTTTGGGATGCCGAAAATGATAAGCCTATGGTTAAATTCGTTGATGGTGTAGCTGAAACGGATAATGAAGCTATTGCTATTAAGCTTCGTGATATGGGTTATGCGGTTGAAGGTGATTTTATCCCTGATAACCCTTATAAGAAGATGAAGGTGGATGAACTGAAGGCTTATGCTTCTGAAAAGGGTATTGACCTTGGGGAAGCTTCCAGCAAAAAGGAAATCATTGCTAAGATTCAGGAAGCTGAAGCTAATGCTTAATGAAAGGGATGGTTCAACTATGATTGAAGATGTAATTGAAAGATTAGCTTCTTTTGGTTATGTGGCTACTGAAGCTGATACTTGGGTTCTGAAGTTTATCATTGATAAGACGGAAAACCACATCAAAAATAGTTGCAACATTTCTGAAATTCCTGATGGGCTATATCAAGTTGCAGTGGATATGGCTTGTGGTAACTTTTTGTATGAAAAGAAAGCGGTTAACCCTGATAGTTTAGCGGGGTTTGATTTAGAAGTAGCAGTGAAATCAATTCAGGAAGGTGATACCAATGTAAGCTTTGCATTGGGTGAAGGTTCTTTAACACCTGAACAAAGGTTGGATGCCTTGATTTCTTACTTGATTACCTATGGTGAAAAGGATTTTGTTACTTATAGGTGTTTGAAATGGTAAAACAGAAGAAGGCTTTACAGCTTTTTTGGAAAGATTCTTGTTCTGTTTTCATCCAAAGTAAGAAACAGAATCTAACTACTAAAAGAACTGAATTTGATGAAATTGCTTTATTCGAAAATCAACCTTGTAAACTATCTTTTGAAACCTTAACTTCAACTTCAGAAACAGACCATGCCCCTTCTATCAGTCAGGGTGTAAAGCTGTTTTTGGATTCTGAACTTTCTGTTCCCGCTGGTTCAAAAGTTGTGGTTGTAAGAAATGGCAGAACCTTCACTTACAAGGCAAGCGGTGAACCTGGTGTATTTACCAATCATCAGGAAATTCCACTTGAATTGTTTGAAAGCTGGGCTTAATTATGGCTAATTGGGGAAGGTGCGATTTCAAACAGCTTAAAGACCTTCAGGAACGAATACAGAAGTTAGAAGGTAATGATTTTGATGCTTTTTGTGAAGCTTGTGCTAAAGAGTTGGCTGCAAGACTTTTGGCAAAGGTTATTAAAAGAACCCCTGTTGGTGATTATCCATCTTCCACAGGCAAAATGGGCGGTACATTAAGGCGGGGCTGGACTGCTAAAACGGAAGCAGAAGCTTCTTCAGGTGGTAAATCTGATGCTAAAGCTTATGCTGATGCTTTGCCCATAACAAAATCAGGAAGTATGATTCAGATTGAAATTATCAATCCTGTTCATTATGCTTCTTATGTTGAATTTGGGCATAGAACCCGCAACCACAAAGGATGGGTAAAGGGCAAGTTTATGTTGACAATTTCAGAACAGGAATTGCAATTACAAGCCCCTAAAATCCTTGAAAATAAACTTAAAAAATACTTGGGGGAATGTTTCAATGGTTAATGAACTTTTGAATGGTATATCCATTAAGCTGAACCAAGTATTTGGTGATGGGTATGAAATATATGGTGATACTGATGTTGTGCAAGGTTTGAAAGAACCTTGCTTCTTTATTGCTATTTTGAACCCTTCACAAACCAAACTGATAGGGCAAAGATATTTTAGGGAACATCCATTTGATGTTCAGTTTTTTCCTACTAAATCAGGTGATAATGTTGAACTTCAGGAAGTTGCTTCTGAACTGTTCCTTGCCCTGGAATATATAACCCTTCTGAATGGTGATTTGGTTCATGGAACATCAATGAATTATGAAAATGTTGATGGTGTTCTTCATTTCAAAGTGAACTACAATATGTTCCTTCGGAAAGTTGAACCTAAAGACAACATGGAAGATATTTCTATTGATGAAAACACAATTTAAGGAAGGTGAATCTATATGGCTAAAGCTGATACTGCTGAAGTAAAGGCTACTAAGGTAACTTTTGCAAAGGCAAAGATTCTTACATTCCAGCGTTATAGAAATAGGGTTGACCTTTTAACTGTATTGCTGGATGAAAACAAAGCTTATACCACTGATGAAGTGGATGCTTTGATTGAAAAATTTATGAAAGGTAAGGTGAAATAAGAATGGCACTTGGTGGCGGTGTGTTTGTTACACAGAATAAAGTTCTTCCTGGTTCTTACATTAACTTTGTAAGTGCTTCTGCTGCTTCTGCAACCCTTTCTGATAGGGGTGTTGCTGCATTCCCCATTGTTCTTTCTTGGGGTGCAGATGGCAAGGTATTTACTGTTACTGCTGAAGAATTTCAGAAGGATTCTTTGAAAATTTTTGGCTATCCTTATACTGCTGATGAACTGGCTGGGCTTCGTGATTTGTTCCTGAATATCAAAGCTTGCCATTTCTACAAGCTGAACAGTGGTGGTGCAAAGGCTTCTTGTACTTTTGCAACTGCTAAACATCCTGGTGTTCGTGGTAATACTATCATGATTGCCATTTCTGCAAGTGAGGGAAGCACTGCTGAAAAACCTATTTGGGATGTTGTTACATTCTTTGATGGTGTTCAGGTAGATGAACAGCTTGCAATTGAAAATGCTGCTGACCTTCAGGATAATGATTATGTGGTTTGGGTTGATACTGCAACCCTTGCTACTACTGCGGGAACTTATTGCAGTGGTGGCACTGATGGTAATACCCTTGATGCCAACTATCAAAGCTTTCTTGATGCAATTGAAAGCTATTCCTTCAACACTGTTGGAACTATTTCTAAGGATGATACCATTAAACAGCTTTTCGCAACTTGGACTAAAAGAATGCGTGATGAAGTTGGTATTAAGTTCCAGTGTGTTCTTTACAAGTATGCTGATGCAGATTTTGAAGGTGTTATTTCTGTTGAAAACAAGCTGGTTGGTGAAGTTGATGCAGAGGAAGGCAACACTGAAACTGCAAGCCTTGTATATTGGGTAACTGGTGCTGAAGCTGGTTGTGAAGTGAATAAGAGTTTGACCAATGCAACCTATACTGGTGAATTTGATGTTGATGTTTCTTATACACAGATGCAACTTGAAGCAGCTATTAAGGCTGGTAAGCTTATCTTCCATCAGGTAAATGATACTGTTAGAATCCTTGAAGATATTAACACCTTCATTTCCGTTACTGATGGCAAGAGTGCTGATTTTAGTTCCAATCAGACCATGCGAGTTCTTGACCAAATTGGAAATGATATTGCTTCCCTGTTCAATACTAAGTATTTGGGCAAAGTTCCTAATGATAATGCTGGTAGAATTTCCTTGTGGAATGATATTGTGAAGCATCACCAAGAACTTGAAGCAATCAGAGCAATTGAGAACTTCGAACCTGACAGATTGACTGTTGTAAAGGGTGATACCAAAAAGGCGGTTGTGGTTACAGACTATGTAACCCCTATTAATGCTATGGCACAGCTTTATATGACAGTTATTGTTGAGTAAAGAAAGGGGGATTAAGTAAATGAACAATGTTATGAATGCAAAAGATGCTGTTTCTGCTTCTTTGGCTGAATGCTTTGTAACCATTGAAGGGAACAGATATTGTTTCATGCAAGCCATTAACCTTGAAGCTTCCTTTGAGAAAAACAAAAGTGAAGTTCCCATTCTTGGCAAGACTGGTAAGGGAAACAAAACTACTGGTTGGAAGGGAACTGGTTCTGCAACCTTCCATTACAACACTTCCATCTTCAGGGAATTGATGCTTCGCTATAAGAATACTGGTGAAGATGTTTACTTTGATATTCAGGTAACTAATGAGGATGCAACTTCTTCTGTTGGTAGGCAGACTGTTATTCTGAAGGATTGCAACATTGATGGCGGTATTCTTACAAAGTTTGATGCAGATGCAGAATATCTTGATGAAGATATGGATTTCACCTTTGAGGATTTTGAAATTCCTGAAAAGTTCAGTATGCTTAATGGCATGATGTAAGAAAAATATGTGGGGGATTCCTTTGATTGCTGAAGGAATCCCCCTAACTTTTGAAAGGATGGTTAAATTATGGGAAATCTTTCTGCATTTCTTGCTGAAAATGCACTAAAAGTTGAAAACATTAAACATATTGTTTCCAAACGATTTGTTGATGAAGATAAGAAACCTATTGAATGGGAAATTGCTTGTATTACATCCAGTGAGGATGAAAAGCTTAGAAAGGACTGCACTAAAAGAATTCCTGTTCCTGGGAAGCGTAATCAGTTTACTATGGAAACTGATTATAACCTTTACCTTGGTAAGCTTGCTGCAAAATGTACTGTATTCCCCAATTTGGATGATGCAGAACTTCAGAATTCTTATGGGGTTATGGGTGCTGATGCCTTGCTGAAGGTTATGCTTACCCCTGGTGAATATGCAGATTACCTTACTAAGATTCAGGAAGTAAACGGTTTTGATATTTCCTTTGATGAAAAGGTGGATGAAGTAAAAAACTAATTCGTGAAGGTGATACTGAAGCAACTGTTGCTTATTATTGCCTTCACAAGTTTAATATGCTTCCTTCACAGTTTCTTAATCTTCCAAGAAATGAAAGGGCTTTTATCGTTGCTTCCATTCAATTAAAAGTTGAACACGATAAGGAAGAAGAAAAGAAGATAAAAGCTAAATCTAAGAAACGCTGATGGGGGATTATTGCAAAGGAATTTGTGATAATTCCCTATTTTTTTTTTATTTTTACAGAAAGGAAGGTGAAAATGATTGGCTACAATTAGAACTTCAATCCAGTTGTATGATGCTATGTCCCCCGCTTTGCGTTCTATGAATAAAGCCCTGAATGTAGTGCTGAACAGTTTTGAAGCTATGCAAAGTGCATCTTCCAGCCCTGTTGATAGTTCAGAAATCAGGCAAGCAAGGGATGAACTTGCAAGGGTAGAAACCCAACTGGATTCTGTTGAACAGAACATTAGACAAGGCAATGAACGGCAAAGGCAGTTCAATGATTCCATTAGGAATGGTTCAAATGCTGCTTCTGATTTGAAATCTAAGTTCATGGGAATTGTTGGTGTAATTGGCGGTATGATGGGCTTGAAAAAAGTATTCGATTTATCGGATGAACTAACCCAAACAACCGCAAGATTGAACATGATGAATGATGGACTTCAAACCACTGAAGAATTGCAAAATATGATTTTTGCTTCTGCACAGCGTTCAAGGGGTGCTTATCAGGCAACTGCTGATGCAGTTTCCAAAATGGGCATTATGGCGGGTGATGTGTTCAATAGCAATGCAGAACTGGTTGCCTTTGTGGAACAGCTTAATAAGCAGTTTACCATTGCGGGTACATCCCAAGAAGGTGTTTCTGCTGCTATGCTTCAGCTTACACAGGCTATGGGTTCAGGTGTATTGAGGGGTGAAGAACTGAATTCAGTGTTTGAGCAAGCCCCTACAATCATTCAGGCGATTGCAGATTATTTGGATGTTCCTATTGGGCAGATTCGAGCAATGGCACAAGAAGGGCAGCTTTCAGCAGATGTTGTAAAGAATGCAATGCTTAGTGCTGCTGATGAAACAAATGCTAAGTTTGAATCTATGCCTAAGACTATTGGGCAAGTATGGCAATCCATCAAGAATCAAGCCCTTATGGAATTTCAGCCCATTCTTCAGAAAATCAATGAGATTGTGAACACAGACAAGTTCAATAATCTTGTTGATGGGGCAATTGGTGCAATTACAACCCTTGCTTCCCTTGCAACTGCTGCTTTTACAGCCCTTGCTTCTGTTGCGGGGTTTGTGTATGACAATTGGAGTTGGATTGAACCTATCATTTGGGCGGTTATAGCTGCTTTCATTGCTTACAATGCAGTTTCCTTGATAACAAATGGAATTCTTGCAGCACAAGCACTGGCACAAGGTGTTAAGGCTGCTGCTGATACCATGCAAGCGGGAACAACCTTTGCTGCTACTGTTGCCCAACATGGCTTAAATGCTGCTTTGCTTGCTTGTCCTTTAACCTGGATTATTCTTCTGATTATTGCGGTAATTGCAGCTATTATTGGTGTTTGTCAGTGGATTGCAAAAACAACTGGTGTTGCTAACAGCTTCTTTGGTGTTATCGTTGGTGGAATCAATGTAGCAATTCATGCGGTAAAGAATGCGGGTTTGTTTATTGCAAATGTTGCTTTGGGCATTTGGGAAGCGTTGGGTGCTTGTGTTTCCAACATTGGAACTGCTTTTCATAATGTGATTGCAAACATTAAGGGTTGGTTCTTTGGTTTGCTTTCTACTGCTTTAACAGTGGTTGAAGGAATTTGTGCTGCATTGAACAAGCTTCCATTTGTGGAATTCGATTATTCAGGAATCAGTGCAAAGGCTGATGAATATGCTGCAAAATCTGCTGAAGCGTATGGAAGCACTGAAGAATACAAAAGTATTGGTGATGCTTTCAGTAAAGGCTTCAACACTTTTGATGCTTTTGAAAGTGGTTGGGCTTCTGATGCTTTCAATGCTGGTGCTGCTTGGGGTGATGGCATTACTGATAAAGTAAGCGGGTTATTTAGTGGTGGTGAAGGTTCTGATGGTACATTGGATGCCTTTAATAACGCAACCACACTTGATGGAATTTATCAGAATACTGGTGATACTGCTGGTAGCACTGCTGCAATGGCAGATTCTATGGATGCAATGGAAGATTCTGTTGAATACATGAAGGATATTGCAGAGCGTGAAACAATCAACAGATTTACCACTGCTGAAATCAGTGTGGAAATGAAGAACGAAAATCATATCAATTCTGATATGGATATTGATGGAGTGGTTGAAGCACTTGGAAACAAGGTGTATGAAACCATGTTGATTTCTGCGGAAGGGGTGCATGAATAATGGCATATACATTTTATTTGGATGGTGTTAGGCTTCCTGTTACCCCTTCCAAGCTTGATACAAAAATCAAGAGCAATAACAAAACAATCAACCTTATCAATGAAGGTGATGTGAATGTTCTGAAGCTTCCTGGGCTTACAGAATTAAGCTTTGAAGCATTGATTCCACAAGTGAAATATCCTTTTGCATCTACTACTTACAATGCTTCTTACTATCTTAGCAAGCTGGAAGGACTGAAATCTTCTAAAAAGCCCTTCCAGTTCATTGTTATCAGAACAAACCCTTCAGGAAGAATGCTTTTCAACACTAACATCAAGGTTAGCTTGGAAGATTACACGATTTCTGAAGATGCTAAGAATGGGCTTGATTTGAAAGTTACCATTAAGCTGAAACAGTACAAAGCATATTCAACCAAAACTGTTAAGGTGGTTGTGAAGCAAGAAACCCCAAAAGCAACTGTTCAAACAGAAAGACCCGCTGAAACAGCCCCTAAGAAGAAAACTTACACTGTTAAAGCTGGTGATTGTCTTTGGAACATTGCAAAGAAATATCTTGGAAATGGTGCTAAGTACACTGAAATTTACAATCTGAACAAAGATAAGATTAAGAACCCTAATTTAATTTATGTTGGGCAAGTTCTTACTTTGCCATAACAGAAAGGGGGTTCTTCTATGTCTTATGAACTTTTGATTCAACATGGAAGCAAAGTTTATCAACCCATTGTAACTGGTGAAATCCAATGGCAAACAGAAAGAAAAGGTGTTTCAGGAAGCTTATCTTTCAAAGTAGTGAAAGATGCAACCTTAAACTTTACTGAAGGTGATGCTGTTAGATTGAAGGTTGATGGGCAAAAAGTTTTTTATGGCTTTGTGTTCCAAAAGAAAAGGGATAAGCAAGGCATTATTACTGTTACTGCTTATGACCAGTTGCGGTATTTGAAAAATAAAGATACTTATGCTTATTCCAACAAAACTGCTTCTGAAGTAGTTCAGATGGTTGCAAAGGATTTCAATTTGCAGTGTGGCACTTTGGAAGATACAAAATTTAAGATTGAATCTAAAATTGAGGATAACCAAGCGTTATTTGACATTATCCAAAATGCCTTGGATTTGACCTTAACAAGTAAAAAAGAAATGTATGTTTTGTATGATGATTTTGGAAAGCTTACTCTGAAGAATATTGGGAATATGAAGGTTGGAATCCTGATTGATGAAGATACTGGTGAAAACTTTGATTACACTTCCAGTATTGATGGGGAAACTTACAACAAAATCAAACTGGTTTATGAGAATGAAGAAACAGGCAAAAGAGAAATTTATATTGCCCAAGATGGTTCACACATCAATCAATGGGGTGTTCTTCAGTATTTTGAAACCATTGATGAAAAGACAAACGGAAAAGCCAAAGCGGATGCCTTACTTAGCCTTTACAATCAAAAAACCCGCAACCTTTCCATTAAGGGTGCTTTTGGTGATGTAAGAGTTAGGGCAGGAACGCTGGTAGCAGTTTCCTTGAACCTGGGTGATATTATTGCTAATTCCTTCTTACTTGTAGAAAAGGCAACGCATACTTTCAGTGAAAGCTTACACACAATGGATTTAACTTTAAGAGGGGGTGAATTTATTGCCTAATCTAAATGAAGTATTAAAACAATTAGCTTTAGAAACTTATGTTGCAACACAGCCTTCAGGCATTTATTTTGGAACAGTAATAAGTTCATCCCCCTTGAAGATTTCTGTTGACCAAAAATTAACCCTTACAGAAAAACATTTGATTCTTACTACACTGGTTCAAGATTTTTCTGTAAATATGACAGTAGACCACAAAACAGAAAATAAAAGCGGTGGAAGTGGTGATTCTTCCTTTGCGTCCCATAATCATGATTATAAAGGCACAAAATCCTTCAGGGTGCATCTTGCTTTGAAAGTTGGTGAAAAGGTTATGCTTATCAGGGTTCAAGGTGGGCAGAAATATATTGTGTTAGATAGAATTAGGGGGTGATTAGTATGATTCCAAATAACCCTGAAAATGAACTGATAAATGATTTTGAGTTTGAGGAAAGACCAACTAACACCTTCAAGCTAAACGATTCATATAATCAGTTATATGGGTTCACAGATGGGTTGGAAGCAATGAAGCAAGCGATTTACTTGATTCTAAACATTGAAAGGTATGAATACCTGATTTTCAGTTGGAACTATGGTATAGAACTTGCTGATTTGTTTGGGCAGCCCATTTCTTATGTTATGGCTGAACTTGAAAGAAGAATCAGTGAAGCACTTCTTCAGGATAGCAGAATAACAAGCGTGGAAAACTTTGAATTCGATTATAAGAAGAACAAGGTTTTCTGTAAATTTACAGTGGTAACTATTTTTGGTGAAACTGAAATTGAAAAGGTGGTGAATGTGTAATGTATGAAAATGTAACCTATGAAGTGATTCTTGATAGAATGCTTGATAGAGTGCTTGCACAAAATCCAAACATTGATACAAGAGAAGGAAGCATTATTTATAATGCCCTTGCCCCCGCTGCGGTTGAACTTCAGAATATGTATATTCAGCTTGATACAATCCTGAATGAATCTTTTGCAGATACCCAAACAAGGGATTACCTGATTAAAAGGTGTGCTGAAAGGGGTGTAAATGTTGAACCCGCAACCTATGCAATCAGGCAAGGTGAATTTACCCCTTCCACAGTGGAAATTGGAATTGGGGCAAGATTTTCTTTGAACCTTTTGAATTATGTTGTAGTTGAAAAAATCAGTGATGGTGTTTACAAGCTTCAGTGTGAAACTGCTGGTTATGATGGCAATGTGGAAAGCGGTACACTTATCCCCATTGAATACATTGAAGGCTTGCAAACTGCAACACTTACTGAAGTGCTTGTTCCTGGTGAAGATGAAGAAGATACAGAGCATTTAAGGCAGCGTTATTTTGATTCACTGGATTCACAAGCCTTTTGTGGAAATATCAAGGACTACAAGGAAAAGACCAATTCCCTCGATGGTGTTGGTGGTGTGAAGGTTTACCCTGTTTGGAATGGTGGCGGTACAGTTAAACTTGTAATTATCAATTCTGATTTTGACAAGCCTTCTGATGTTCTTATCAACAGTGTTCAAACTGCTATTGACCCAACAGGAAATCAGGGAACTGGTGTTGGTATTGCCCCCATTGGGCATATTGTAACAGTGGTTGGATGCGGTGAAACTTCAGTTGATGTAGCAACTAAGATTACATTCCAAGAAGGTTGGGATTGGGAAGCACTGAAACCTTATGCAGAACAGGCAATTGATGATTATTTCAAGGAACTTGCTTCTGATTGGGCTTCCCTGGATAACATCATTGTTAGAATCAGTCAAATTGAAATTCGTTTACTGAACCTTACTGGGGTTTTGGATATTGCAGATACAACCCTGAATGGTATTGCACATAACCTTACCATTGATGCTGACAATATCCCAATAAGGGGGGAAGTAAGCAATGTATGAAAGAACACTGATTGAATATCTCCCCCACATCATCAGGGATGTAAGAGAATACAAGGCAATTATGAATGATGCTGAACAGCCTGAAATGGTAGATGTTTGGCAAGCGGTTGATGATGCCTTGAATGACCAATTCATTGTTGATGCAACTGAAAATGGTGTTTCCAGGTGGGAAAAAATCTTGGGGATTGTTCCACAAGCAACCCTTACTTTGGAAGAAAGAAAGTTTACCATTCTTACAAGAATCAATGAACAGCTTCCTTTCACTATAAGAACTTTGGAAGAATCCCTAAAATCTTTGTGTGGTGCTGAAGGGTATGTGGTTCAGCTTCAAGCAAATGAATATATCCTAATTGTAAAGGTTGCATTGGTAGCAAAGCACAATTTTGATGATGTTCAAAGACTGCTTGAAAGAATTGTTCCAGCTAACATGATTATTCAGCTTAGTATTATCTACAATACCCATGAAGTTCTTGGGGGCTATACCCATCAGGAACTTCACAGATATACACATTATGAATTAAGAAATGAGGTGCTAACACATGAGTAAAACCCCAAATTACAATTTGAACAAACCCGCACAAACTGATTTTTATGATGTGGATGTTCAAAATGAAAACATGGATAAGATTGATACAGCTTTAGCTAATAAAGTTGATAAGGTTGTTGGAAAAGGCTTATCCACAAATGATTACAATGCAACAGACAAAGGAAAAGTTGATAATCTTCCTACTGATACTAACACTGAACTTGGTAAGAAAGTTAATAATCAGACCTTTGACAACCATAAGAATGATACTAACATTCATACCACTTCTGCTGAAAAAGAAAAGTGGAACAAGGGTGTTCAGAAGGTAACTGGTGCTACTACTGGAAATTTATCCGTTTTTGATTCTGAAGGTGGAATTGTTGATTCCAACAAAAAGCCTTCTGATTTCCTTGGTTCTGCACATGGAACTGCAACCATTATTGGTGAACCTGGGCTTCATGGAATCCGCTATTGGAATGAAAAGCTGGAAGTTCTTGTTGATGGTGCTTGGAAACAGGCAAGCAGCGGTGTTGGTATTGAAGTTGATGTAACTGTTCCAACTGGTTCTGTTGTTACTGCTACTGATGGTGAAAATGTGGTAACTGGAACAGCAGTAAACAATGCCCTTAAAGTGGCACTTCCTAACTATGGAAGCTGGGTATTTTCCGCAACCCTTGATGGTGAAACAAGTAATACTGTTACCCTGAATTGTGATACTTCCAAGGTTTACAGTGTTACCCTTACTTATTTCACTGCAACAATCAAGGTAACTGCTAAAAGCGGTTCTGTTGTAACCATTAAGAAGGGTTCTGTTGTTCAGACTGCTACAAGCACTGGAACTGCAACCTTCACTGTTAAGGAAGCTGGAACATATTCTGTTTATGCTACTTATGATGGTGTAAATTCCAACACTGTAACTGTAAATGCAACTACAAGCGGTGGAAGCTATACTGCAAGTGTTTCCTTTATTACCCTTACTGTTTCCATCAAAACTGGTTCAACTGTTGTTGTAACTAAGGGTTCTTATTCTTACAGTAAGGTAAGCACTGGAACAGCAGTGTTCTATTTGCCTGAAACTGGAACTTGGAGTGTAACAGCTTCGCTTTCAGGTGATACGGCAACTGGAACTATCAGTTGTTCTTCCTACACTGCTTATAGCATTACCCTGAATTACTTCAAAATCTTTGGTGTAAGCATTGACCTTACCAATTCTGACCCCGCTTCAGCAGTTACTTACACTGATGATGCTGTTGGAATGACTGCTGGGGGTTCTGCTTGGGATTCTGAACCCATCTTCAAGGATATTAAGCCTTGCTTGCTTTTGAATGGTGTGGTTCAGAAATACCTTAACAAGAACAACTTTGCACAAGATGAAGATGGGAACAGTGCTGATATTACAAGTGGTTCTGCTGGTGATGTAATGGTTGAAATTCCTAAGTGTGGTGTTAAAATTGCTACTTCAGGAAACACATTAACTATTAAGATTACAGATAATCCAAATGCTACTGCTGATGGCTTCCATTATTATGCACATACAAGGGCAACTGAAGGTGATTGTGATAAGCTTTATATTGGTGCTTATGTTGGTTACAGTTCCAGTAGTAAGCTTAGAAGTTTAAGCGGAAAATCCCCTACTGTTGATAAGACCATTGGGGCATTTAGAACATTGGCACAAGCTAATGGTGATGGATATGACCAAATTTCCTTCTATCCTTTGACCTTGCTTCAGTGCTTGTTCCTTATCCGTTATAAGAACAGGAATTCCCAAACTGCACTTGGTAGGGGTTATGTTGATGGTTCTGCAAAAACTAACACTGGTGCAACCAATGCAAATGGTATGTACTATGGCAGCACTTCAGGAACAACCCATGTTAAGTTTGCTGGTATTGAAGATTTTTGGGGGAATATTTTCTATTTCATTGATGGTATTTACAGTGATTCCAGCAGAAATATTCTTACTGCTTTTGATAACTTCAACGATACTGGCAGCGGTTACACAAGTAGAGGACAGGGGGCAACTTCTAATATTGGTAACTATATGAGTAAGCCCCAAGGCACAACTGAAACAGGCTTTATTGCAAAAGAAGTTAATGGTTCTTCCACAACTCACTTCTGCGATTACGCTTATTTGAACGCTTCCCGCGTGGCTTATTTCGGTGGCTATTGGAATTATGGTGATGTTGCGGGTGCTTTTCGGCTTGGTGTGTATCTTTCGGCTTCGAGTTCGAGTTCGTATTATGGCGGTCGGCTGATGTATTTGAAGGC
>ENA-OPCN01000364-OPCN01000364.1-human-gut-metagenome-genome-assembly--contig:-NODE-364-length-42394-cov-2.316068_pt1 | contig 42394 bp, 37 predicted proteins | sample MGYA00241567_ERZ501485 | MGnify/ENA primary metagenome ERZ501485 (study PRJEB25962, sample SAMEA2042579) | human gut metagenome | biome: human gut; feature: human-associated habitat; material: faeces...
AGCACACGGTTCATACCCGTGGTGTCGAGAGTTCAAATCTCCCTTCCGCTATTTGCTTAGCTATCACTGAAAAGTGATAGCTTTTTTGTTTACCAGTCCACTTCAAAGAACAAAACGAAGCTGCGAAGCAGCGAGAGCACGGAGTGTGGGTTTTGTGAATGGGCGTCCCGTGAACCTAAATAAAAGTAAGAAGGAGATAAATTTCATGAAGTATCAGATTTCAATGGCACCTATGGAAGGATTGACAGGTTATGTCTATCGTAGGGCGCATCATGCATATTTTGCACCGCTTGATACTTACTATACGCCATTTATTTCAAATAAGAAATTAGGAAGTCGTGAACGCCATGATGTGTTGCCAGAACATAATGAGGGAATGCATGTAATTCCGCAAATTCTGACCAATCGTGCTGATGACTTCTTGGAAATTGAAAAGCAATTGTATGAATATGGATATCGAGAGGTGAATCTCAATTTAGGATGTCCGTCAGGGACAGTAACTGCAAAAGGACGTGGGGCAGGTTTTTTAGCATATCCAGAAGAGTTGAGCAAATTTTTGGATCAGATATATTCAAAAACGAGAATGAAGATTTCTGTAAAAACAAGGATTGGCATTTCATCAGAGGAGGAGTGGCCACAGTTATTAACACTGTTTAACCATTTCCCAATTGATCATTTGATTATTCATCCTCGTTTGTTACAGGATTTTTATAAAGGTTATCCTCATATGGATGCTTATCAGTATGCAAAAGAGCATAGTTTATCCCCAATTTTTTATAATGGAGATATTCATTTTGTGGATAAGTGGAATGAAATAAAGGGTGGTCTTGGGATACAGACAAAAGGTGTTATGCTAGGTCGTGGTTTACTTATGAATCCTGCTCTTGCAGAAGAGATTAATCATGAAATGGAAGAAGGCGTTAGCGAAAAAAGGAACGTGGAGAAAACGCTGTCATCTGAGCGATTGAAGAAATTTCATGATGCGATTTTAGACGGATATTGTGAGGAGATGTCAGGAGATCGCAATGTTTTATTTAAGATGAAAGAGTTATGGGTTTATCTGGGAAATGGTATCCAGGCATCGCCTAAGCTATTGAAACAGATTAAAAAGTCTAACTCTGTGAGAGAATATAAAATTGCATCGGATGCGATTTTTCGAGAATATAATTAAAAATAATGTAAAATTAAAAAGCCTTTCTACTCTAAAATGTTGGGGTAGGTAAGGCTTTTTTTGCAAAAGTAAAAATATAAACTCACACAATATGCATTATACATACAATATGGATGCTTATTATTAAATAAATAGAAAAAACATTGACTTTAATTATCAATCTGTTAAAATGTGCTCATCAGTAAATTTTAATTTATTATGAATGAAATTTTAGTGGTAAAAATACCAGTGAAAAAGAAAGGAGAAAGTGTGCATATGAAAAAGGTAGTGGCAATGTATGAGCAGGAAGAGGCGTATGGAAAAAATCTTGCAGAATATGTGAACCGCAAGGAAAATATGCCATTTGAATTGCAGGTATTTTCGCAGGCAGATAAGCTGTCAGATTATCTGCAGGGGCATACACCGCAGCTTCTCCTTCTTTCTGAAGAAAGCAGTTTGGAATCGTATGGAGAGATGTCTGTGAAAACGCAGGATGTTTTATATTTAACTGAACATAAAGAGCAGGCACGTGATCATAAGGAAAACCATATTTATAAATATCAGCCTACGGATCAATTATTAAATCAATTGATGCAGCGTATAAGTGATCATGACAAACGGGACAGTCCAGTAATGCAGGAATCGTGTCCTATATACGGTGTGTATTCTCCGATAGGAAGATGTGGAAAGACAACATTTTCTCTTTTGCTTGGGGAGTTACTGGCGCGTAAGCGGTCAGTCTTATATATCGGTTTTGATGAATTGCCGTTTTGGTATGAGGAAGAAAATATATCAGAGGAGCAAGGTGAAAAAGGAACGCTATCAGATGCCTATTTTTACTGGCAAAGACAAAAATTAAAGGAAAAATTGCCAGTACTTGTATCACATTGGCATGGAGTTGATGTGCTTACCGGAATGAATTGTCCAGAGGATCTATGTGCAATACAGCCAGAAGAATGGAGCCAGTTGATTTTAAAAATTGCGCAGGAGACAGAATACGCAGCGATTGTTTTAGATATTGGATCAAAGCTGTGGCTTGCAGATTCAATGTTTTCGATGTGTTCTCAGCTGTATGTGCCAGTGCTTTCAGAACGTTTGGCAAAAGATCAGCAAAGACGTTTTGAGCTTTGGCTTGAGAAAAATGGCAGTGATGAGCTTTTGCAGCGTATGCAGATTGTAACGCTACCTCAGTGTGCGCAAAATGGAACAATGAAGGAACGGTTAGAATACGCTCTGTGGGGAGAAGCAGGAGATTATGTGCGCAATTTAATAAAGAGCGAGTGGTAAATAAAATGAAAAAATGCGATGAGGAGCTGTTTTCGCTGAAAGGTCAAAGAAACAGTAATGAAGACGATGAAAAACAACGGCAAAATCTTTTTGGATTGTTGCGTACCCAAGTAGTGGAGCAGCTTGATATGACAAGAGAGCTGACAGATGATGAATTGTATGCAAGCATTGATGAGGTTTTGATGATGCCGCAGTACAGAAAACAATTTTCAGTGCGGGTTTTGACGCAGCTAAGACAAGCATTGTATGATTCATTTCGAAGGCTGGATGTATTAAGTGAGGCATTAGATGACCCGGAAGTGACAGAGATCATGGTCAATGGTTATGATCAGATTTATGTGGAAAAGCAAGGTGAGTTAGTTCGTTTTCCTAAGGCATTTTCATCGCAGGGGAAATTAGAGGATGTAATTCAGCAAATTGTAGCGAAAGTAAATCGCCGGGTAAATGAGGCAAATCCAATGGCAGATGCTCGCCTTGAGGATGGATCACGAGTAAATATTATTCTTCCTCCAATCGCGCTCAATGGTCCGATTCTTACGATCAGGCGATTTGCAAAGCATCCTCCTGATATGCACCAACTAATAAAATGGGGTGCATTGTCAGAGGATGTAGCACAATTCTTAGCGAATCTGGTGCGAGCACGCTACAATATATTTATATCAGGAGGAACCGGTTCAGGAAAGACTACATTTTTGGGAGCACTTGCGGAGTATATTCCTGATCAGGAGCGTGTTGTCACGATAGAAGATTCCGCAGAGCTTCGTTTATATCATATCCAAAATCTGGTTCGCTTAGAGTCAAGAAATGCAAGCCAGGAAGGAAAATATGAAGTGACAATTCGGGACTTGATTAGAAATAGTCTGCGTATTCGTCCTGATCGTATTGTTGTCGGAGAGGTACGAGATGCGGCTGCGCTAGATATGCTTCAAGCGATGAATACTGGTCATGATGGTTCACTTTCAACGGGTCATGCCAATAGTGCACAGGATATGATGACACGTCTTGAGACAATGGTTTTGATGGGAGTGGAGCTTCCGCTTGCAGCAATAAGGGGACAAATTGCCTCGGCAATTGATATTGTAATTCATTTGGGGCGTTTACGAGATCGTTCCCGAAAGGTACTTTCTATTCAGGAAGTTACTGGTCTTGACGAAAAAGGAAATGTAACACTGTCTGTACTGTATCAATTTCAGGAAACGGGGGTTGTGGATGGAAAGATCACAGGAAAACTCGAGGCGGTTCATTCACTTAAAAACTGCGAAAAACTTAAGGGCGCAGGAATTGTATTGTCTTCCTGAGGTATTAGGCTTTAAGGAGAAGCTTTTGTATGGAGCTGTGGGAGCAGCAGGCTGGTTAGGGCTTACTTATATTTTTTATCATGATTTTTTGATAGGATTTATTTCAATGCTACCGTTTCTTTATTTTTTCTTTCGATGGATTAGAAAATCACTGCATGAAAAGCAAATACAGCGTATCAGACGCGAATTTCAAGAATTAATTCAATTGTTATCTGGTGCATTTAGGACTGGCCATTCAGCAGAAAATGCAATGCAGGAGGCTTCTGAGCAGCTATCTATGATGGAAGGAGAAACTGCTTATATGGTTCGGGTTATGCAGACAATGCTTACAAAAATGAGTTTGGGAGAACCTGCTGAGCAGGTATGGCTGTCGTTTGCAGATGCATGTGAGATAGAAGAAGTAAAAGAATTTGCAAAAGCTTTTGCGCTTGCTAAAAGAAGTGGTGCATCAATGCCATTTATTTTGCAGAAAATCGCTAGTCAGCTTGTATTGAAAGTGCAGACGCAGTCTCAGATCGAGACAATGCTTGCAGGGAAAAAGCTAGAACAAAAGATTATGAATTTGATGCCAGTTGGAATCCTTTTATATTTATCTGTTACATCACCACAGCTGCTTAGTGTAATGTATAAGACGATGACAGGAAAGATGATTATGACAGTGTGCCTTTTTATTTATATAACGGCATATCTTCTTTCTGAGAGGATAACGAGACTAGAATAGTCTGTAATTAAGGATGCTGTAACTAAAACAAGAAAGAATGAAGTTGCTGAAAGGCAATAATAGGGAGGTGTGCTGCATGGCGTTGTTTTTTAGTTGTCTGATGGTAGGATTAGTAGTAATTGCTGTATGGAAACGAAATTATAAAAAGGAAACAATTGACAACATTCTGAGTGAGGGAAACAAAAAAGAATGGTTACGGTTTTTATTTCCAATGGGACTGTGGATTTATGATTTGCTATCAATGAAGCAGCCAGCTCAAAATGAAGAAGAAAGAGAGTGGGCAAAAGCCTTATATGTAAGAGAGGATGCAAAGAAAAAGCTGCAGCTTCAAGGCGCAAGGCAGATGGTAAATTTCTGGATATGTTTATTTTTTGCGAGTGTTCTTGGAATTGCTGTTTCATTTTTTCCAGATACGCAAGTACCAAAAACGGAGCTAGAGCGTCCGGAGTTTGGACAGACAAAAGACTATAGTTTGACAGTGGAAGGTTTAGAAGAGGGAGATCAGACCATTCACGTAAGTGTAGATGGAAAAGAACCAGAGACACAAGGTATGATGGCTGTGTTTGATGATGCATTTGATTCAGTAAAAGAACAGATTTTAGGAGAAAATGAATCACTTGAAAATGTTCAGACTAATCTTTCTCTCGTTTCTTCCACAATTTATGGAATACGTGTGGCGTGGAAAAGCTTAACTCCAGAACTTTTGGATGATTTTGGCGTGATTCAAATACAAGATATCCCTCCAGAAGGTGTTACTGCTCAGCTTCAGGTAAAGCTATCTTATTCTATGTATGAACAGTATTACACGCTTGATGTGAGACTGATGATGCCAAAGAAGGATGCGCAGTATTATATGATGCTTTTGACAAAACAGTTAAAGGATGAAAATAATAATACGAAAACAAAGTCTATAGTGACGCTTCCTGAAAATATAGAAGGAAAGAAGTTAACCTATAAAACAGTGCAAACACAGCCGATCCGCCTGATGCCAGCGCTATTTTTAATATTGCCGTTTGTTTTATATGAAATTGCAAGGCAAAAAAGGAAAGAAGCATTTGAGAATCGAAATAAACAGCTGATAGCTGATTATCCTAATTTTGTGTTTGAGTTAGGATTGATGATTCAGTGTGGATTAAATGTACGCACGGCATGGAATCGTTTGACTGCAGAATATGAAGAAACACAGCATAAATGCAAGGGATATCAACGTTATCTGTTTGAAGAAATGCTTGTTACCCGAAATCAAATAGAGGCAGGTGTAAATGAAGCAGCAGCATATGGTGCATTTGGAAGGAGGTGCAGAGCACACTGCTATTTGAAGTTAGGAAGCAGCCTTGAACAGAATTTGCGTCAAGGAATATCGGGATTAGAGCAGCAGCTTGATCAAGAACTGACACAGGCGTTAGAACAGAGAAAAAACCAGGCAATACAGGATGGTGAGCGTATGGAAACCAAAATGTTGTTTCCGATGTTTCTTTTGCTTGGATTAGTAATGGCTATAGTAATGATACCTGCATTTATGAGTATGTAGTGATTAAAAATAAAGAATTACGGAAGGAGGTATATTTCGATGGAAGAAATTAAAAAACATACGGTTTTTTGTCGTATCACTGATGGCGCAGTGAAGAAAATTAGAAGATTTAGAAATAATACAAAGGGAGTTACTACTGTTGAGGTGATTTTAGTTCTTGTAGTGCTTTTGGCAATTGTTGTAATTTTTAGAGAACAGCTTACCGCTATCGTAACTGGAATTTTTAGTCATGTAAATAGTACAGTAAGTGAATTGTATGGATGATGAAAAGGTTACATGAGAAAGCCAGTATAACTGTATTTTTATCGCTGCTGCTTGTACTATTTATTGGATTTATTATGATGATGACAGAGCATGCGAGGATATTTGGACTTCGTCAGCGCCTAGTCTGTGCTACAGACTCTGCAATGGATTCATTATTTTCTATGTATGATCGTGAATTACTTAATGAATTTGATTTAATGCTTTTAAATGAAAATGAATTAAGTAATAATCAAGATATAGAGGAGGTTGTAAGTAAATATTTGACGATGAACGCAAATCCAAAACAAGACCATTTGCTTTTATCTGGGAATCTATATAGAGGAACAAGCAGCACTGCAGAGATTGAAAATACGGTTTCAGTCATTGAAAATGAAGGAGAATTATTTGCCAGAAGCGTACTGGAATTTATGAAATACCGCACACTTGGAATTGCGGTTGAAAAAGTACAAGAGCAGCTTGAAGAGTTGGAAATGGGTGATGATGCGAAGACAATGGCAAAAGAGCAGCAGGAACTGGAACAAGAAAGTTTTGATGAGCAGTTTTTGGAAAAAACGAATGACGAAAAGAAGAAGTATGAGGAAGCGATAGAAGAAAGCTGGCTTGAAAAATTAGAAAAGCTCAAGGAAGATGGTTGGCTGAATTTTGTACTGCCGTTTGATCAGGCTGCATCAGGGTATGTTATTGAGGCAGAGGATCTTCCATCAAAGTGGAGAACTGTAAATTTTACATGGTATCACTCTGCGATTAGTGAAATGGAAGAAAGTTTTTTGTTTACAGAATATCTTTTAGAGCATTGCCGCTGTTTTACAAGTACAGGCGAGACAAATAAAATGGCATATGAGCTAGAATATATACTAAATGGCAAAACAAGTGATAAGGAAAATTTAAAATCAACAGTAAATTCACTTCTTTTAATGAGAGAGGGACTGAATTTATTTTCTGCATGGAAGGATCCTGTCTTATCATCTCAGGCAGAGACAGCGGCAGCTACTCTTGTTGGTTGGACTGGCGTATATCCTGCCATTAAGCTGACGCAGTTTACAATGATTGCAGGTTGGTCATTTGCTGAGGCTATAGTTGATGTAAGAACATTGCTAAGCGGAGGCAATATTCCTATTATTAAAAACTCAGAAAGCTGGACATTGGAGTTTTCACAGATCGCAGATTTTTTGGATGGAGATTTGTTTTTAACAGCAAAAGAGAATAATGGACTGTCATATGATGAATACTTACGCCTTCTTTTGTATGTGCAAGGTCGAAGTGATAGACGCTACCATACAATGGATGTCATTCAGCTTAGAATGAGAGAAAAAAATCCTGATTTTTCGATGGCGGATTGTTTGGGAGCTGTACAGGTTAAGGCAAGTATGAAGGCGGCACCGATTTTTTATTGTTTTGCTGGGTCTGGATATGAGATTTCGTGCGAACAAAGCCGTATGTATTAGATTAAAATTAAAATAAAGAAAGGTGGTGTACCATGAGGCTGGCAGTTGATCATAGAAAAACATTCAAAAAAAAATCCAGGTATCGATCATTTTGTTTTTCAGTCGGCTGCCAGCAATGTAACGGTTCGCTGACTGTTGAAGCCAGTATAGTGCTGCCTATTTTTCTTAGTGTTATTATGGCGCTTATGTCTTTTTTTGAGGTTATACAGATACAGACGCGGATTCAGCAGGGAATGAAGGATTCAGTTACAAGTGCTGCTGGATATTATTATTTGCTTGAAGAGCCAAATGAGGCAGAAGATGTAGGCGGTGAAGAAGCAGAGGATGTGATCACGCTGATAGTTCAAGGTGGAATTACAGCAGTTTATTTAAAACAAAAGCTTATGTATTCAGTGGGAAGAGAAATTTTAGATCGTTCATGGATTATAGGAGGAAGTGATGGACTGACCGTACTTGGTTCTCGTTTTCCAGATGATGATGGAAATTTAGATCTTACCGTAACATATCGCGTGAGAGTTCCGTTTCTTCCGGGAAATTTCGGTTCACTTTTATTTACACAGCGGGAGTGTCAGCGTGTATGGAGCGGAAATAAAGCACCATCGCAAGATGGCGATAAGATAGAAGATGAGACTAAGGAAGACCAAATTGTGTATATTACGGAAACAGGAAGTGTGTACCATACAAGTTTGGACTGTTCATATCTGAAGCTTTCTGTGAAACAGATCCGTCATAATGAAGTAGTCAATTACCGCAGTGATGATGGCAGCAAGTATTATGCATGTGACAGATGCGAAAAAGGCGGAAGTGGTTTTTGGGTGTATATTACATCAAGTGGAAATCGTTTTCACACAGATCCAAATTGTGCGGCGCTAAGAAGAAATGTAAAGTCAGTAAAGCTTTCAGAGGTTTCAGATCGTCACTGCTGCAGCCGCTGTGCCAAACAGGATGATGGAGGAAAATCATGACGCAGGCAAGGTGGATTTTTATTATTTTATGCTTTTTGCTTCCAGCGGCAACTGATTTGTTATTTCATAATGTATCTGTGTGCTGGCTGATTGGATGTACAGTTATTGCAATGATTTGGAATTTCTTTTGGGGATGCGAAATTCTTGATTTAGTGTTTTGCTTATTTCCAGGGATGATAGTGTGGCTTTTGGCGCGTTTTAGTAAAGGCATTGGAATGGGTGATGTACTTTGCATATTTTTGCTTGGAGCGGGCTGTGGGGTGGAAATAGGGCTGGAAATTTTATTTGTAGGCAGTATTCTTTGTCTGTGTGCACAGTTGATGCAAAGAGTTTTTATAACACATGTTTACCAAAAAGAAATACCATTTGTTCCTTGGCTGCTTGTCTCAATTTGCATCAATTGTCTGATATATACTGCGTTTATAAGCAAGTAGTAAAACCGGACTGCGAATGTTAGCTTTACGAGAAAGAGGTGTTTTTGTGAAGCAGGAAAAGAAAAAGATTGTTATTCTGATCAAAAAGAAGCTTTTATTTCGGGAAAAAGCAAGCTTTACTGTGGAGGCCAGCTTGATTATGATGACAGTTCTCATGGCTGTTTTTATGTGTATTTATTATGGTTTTTTCACTCATGATAAAGCAGTGTTAGAGGAAGTATCGTGGCATACAGCGCAAAAAGCGATGCTTTTGGTGACAGAAAACAGTAGTATGAAAGATGGAGCTTTTTCTTGGGAAGAACTTCAGGAAAAAGGGCTTTTATGGCGGATCTCGCAGAATACGGCAAACCAGGATATAATTTGTGAATATGCAAATACGCATATAGAAGGTGAATTATTTGCCTGTGATATGCCATCATTTTTGGTGAAGGCAGGACCTGGAATGGTTAAGATTACATATAAGGCACCAATACGTCTTCCTTTTTTTGCCCTGATGCGTTTATGGGGAACACCAACAGAAATTACAGGACAAGTGCAGGTACATGAATCAAAGCAGGAGGAGTTTATCAGACTGGTAAGGGGAATCAAGAAGGATAAAGAAACAGCGTCAGATTCTGAAGAAATATCAGCTGAAGATTGAACATTTTACGAAAAAAATAAAAATTCATTACAGGGGGTGATATAATGGCACAAATGGAAGTATCATACAGCCGAAGGCTTGATTATCAGTATATGATGATAGAGACAGGTGGGGAAGCCAGATCAGATTATAGGCTGTCAATGCTGATTAACAATAGAATCAATGGATTTTTACCTGTACATGTTCAGCAGATGAATGGAAAAAGTACGCTTAGCTATGAAATTACATCATTAGAAAACTTACCGGAATTTCTTGATGCCAGAAAGATCACCTATGATGAGATGGTGTCACTTCTTTTGCAGTTTTGCAGTGCGGTTTCAGAGGCAGGGCGTTATTTGCTAGATGGAGAAGGAATATTACTTGAACCACAGTATATATATGTGTCGAAAAGTTTGGAACGTATTCGATTTTGCTATTATCCGTACCAGCATATGCCGCTGCATCAGTCTGTAAATGTACTATGTCGCTTTTTGATAGATCATATTGATTATGATGATAGAAGAAGCTTAGAGCTGGCATATGGACTTTTTCAGGAAAGTCTTCGGGAAAATTTATCAATCAGCGTAATTGTCGGATGCATAAAAGATCGATTAGAGAATGCCACAAATGATTATTGTGATTCTGGAGTATCTTCTGTGCAGACAAGTTCTCAACTTAATAAGCAAATAACGAATCAAGAATGTAAACAGAGCGATTTTAAACAGACTGATATTGGTGCAGGCGAACAGGAAACACAACAGGAAAAACAACATAAAAATGTGCAGCAGGTGTCAGATTCACCTAAGAAGGAAAAAACAAAATGCAAGAAGAAAAAATCGGCAGTTACAGTTATTGGCATATTATTGATTATAGTTATTTTGGGATATGTGTTTTTTACAGCAGGGAAGCGTTTACTTTTGTTAGATCTCATCAATAAAAATCTGCTTGCAGCAGCTGGAATTTTTATAGTCGCGGCGGCAGTGGCAGCAGCATTTATGGCATATTGGATATTAAAGCCAAAACATTGACAAATCTTATTTCTAATGATAAAGTTGACTGACAGAATTTTATTAGTTACAGTTTATGCGAAGGGTATCTGTGAATTGTAACTTTTGTTAAGTACAACGAGGTGGTAAATGTGGATCAAAAATTGATGCTCGAATTTGTGGAAAAAAAGCTGAAGCGTGGTGGATATACGAATATTGCTGCAGCAAATTTTCCTTGTGGTGTATGGATCAAAAAGGATACGAAGCTTTATGCAGTTTGTCTGTTCGATGATCCAAATAAGCTGGCAGCCGATACGTGGAGAATTGATAGGGTAGTTGATTATGCAGCACAGAAGGTCAGAGAGCAAAATCAGCTGGAATGTCAATTTCTTGCACTTGTGCTGTCAGATGATTTTTCAATTTCAAAGCAGCTTGTAACTGGTTTTTACCCAAGGTGGTTCATAGATGACGCTGGACAGCCAGTGATTTTTGACGGTCAGCCGTCTGAATTTTGTGATCTTTACACAACGCTGATTAGAAAAGAACGTTTTGCAGATTGTTTTAAGGGGAAAAAAATCGCACTTAACAGAATACCAGAGATTACGCTGATGTTGGTGATTCTTAATATTTTGATTCAATGCATCGTTGCAGTCGGTGAGATTGGAGGAAAAGAATCGGCATTGATGGATATGATGGTGCTGCAAATTGGTGAGTTTGTTCAAAAGCCAGAGTGGTGGCGTCTTGTTACAAGCGTTTTTCTTCACTTTGGCTGGGATCATTTATTTAACAATATGCTTGTTCTTTTGTATCTTGGTGCATTGGCAGAGCGCTGTATTGGAAAGTGGCGTTTTCTTGGTGTATATTTAATTAGTGGTATTGTAGCAAATGCTGCATCTGTCTGGTGGTATGTGCATCAGGGGGATTTGCTTGTAGCAACAGCGGGTGCATCTGGTGCAATTTTTGGAATCGCAGGTCTTTTACTATGTATTGTTTTATTGTCAAAAGGTCATTTTGAAGAAATTACGCTTCGGCAGCTTATTTTCATGATGTTTTTTACTTTATATCATGGATTTGCCGAAAGTGGTGTCAACAATTGCGCACATATAGTGGGTGCCATAATAGGTTTTGTATGCGGCATTATTATTTTCTGTCAGATGAAAAAACGCAGGGCAGAAGGAAGGTAAAGGTGGCGCCCTGATTTGGAGCAGAGCTTACGCGTATATGACCGCCATGTCCTTCAATAATACGTTTGGCAACTGGAAGGCCAAGCCCAGTACCGTCTGGCTTTGTGGTAGTAAAAGGATGAAAAATAGTAAGCAGTTGTTTGGGTGTAATTCCGCAGCCATCATCTGTTATAGATACGACAAATTGTTCGTTTGACTTTGTCAGAATAATTTGAACGCTTCCATTATCAGATATGGCATCAAGCGCATTGACAATAAGATTTAAAAGTGCTTCCATCATTTTAGGGGAGTCAAGAGGCATGTAGGCGCATGAGACGCGGCTTGTATATGTAAGTGTTTTGTTAGTTCCCTCAGTTAGTGGAAGACATGATAAATAAGCACGCCGCAGTAAATTGCACAGATCACTGCGTTGTTTCGTCAGTTGGTCAGACATGCTGTAGTCTGTCAGATCACGAAGCAGCTTGGTCATTAAGCGGCAGTCAGAGGAGAGCTCTGGCCAGTAACGATAGCATCTAACTTCAGGATGCGCAGCTTCAATAGCCTGAATACTGCTGCACAGCAAAGAAAGCAGAGTCTGAAGTTCATGGGCGGCATTGGCAAGAAAATAGGTTTGATCGTTCATAAGCACCTCCAGTACAGCTTTGAATTGTTACTTGTTAGATATATCATTTTTTTTAGATTGTCTCAAGAAAAATGTAACGACATTTTGTGCTCTTGTAATTTATCAAAAAAATGAGTATACTGGGTACAAAAGAAAATGGCATCAATATTTGCCGAAAGAGAGGTTTTAATTATGTTAGATGATAATTGTATTTTTTGTAAAATAGCAGCAGGTGAGATTCCATCAGAGACTGTTTATGAGGATGAGCAGTTTCGCGCAATTCTTGATTTAGGTCCGGCATCTGCAGGACATACATTAATCCTTCCAAAGGCGCACTTTAAAGATGTAACAGAGATCAGCGATGAATATGCCGCAAATGTTCTTAAGGTTGCTGCAAAGCTTGGAAAGGCAATGAAGAAAGGTCTTGGATGTGAGGGCTTTAACTTAGTTCAGAATAATGGTGAGGCAGCAGGACAGACTGTTATGCATTTCCATATGCATGTGATTCCAAGATATGCAGGCGGAGAAGACATGGTTTCATGGGATCCGAAGCCGGCAAAGAGAGAGGAACTCGAAAAGCAGGGAGCAAAATTAAGAGAAGCGCTGGAAGATTAAAAAGAAGCTTTTATTAAAGAAGGTTTTGCTCATCATGAAAAGAAGCTTTTTATAAACAAAAATAAGACATGATTTCAAGAAAAAGGCAGAATCCGCAATGGGAGTTCTGCCTTTTTTCTTTTAGGATAATTCTTTAATTAGCTTGATTACAATATCTACGCCATTGCTCTGGTTACTGGTGGCCATTGCTTTTTTGTAAGAATCACGATTATTGTAAACTTCGTGAACAGCTGCCATCAGTGTATCAGCATTTAGCTTTTCTTCTTCAAGTACATAGGAAAAACCTTGCTTTTTAAATGAGTTTGCGTTCAGAATCTGATCACCACGGCTTACGGCTGCTGGAAGCGGAACAAGAATGTTTGGCTTCTTGAGTGCCAAAAGCTCACAAATAGCATTAGCACCTGCACGTGAAAGCACAATATCAGAGATTGCAAACAGATCTTTAAGCTCATCAGAAATATATTCATATTGAATGTATCCTGGCTGAGCAAGTGTGCTGTCAAGGTTTCCCTTGCCGCACAGATGAATGACATGAAATTCCTTAAGAAGCTGAGGAAGAGCACTTCTAAGACCGGCATTAACTGCACGTGAACCAGTACTTCCACCCATCATCAAAAGGATCGGCTTGTCGTCACTAAGTCCTGTAAAAGCAAAGCCGGCATCCCTTGAGCCATTTAACAGTTCGCGGCGAATTGGTGTTCCAGTAAGAACAGCCTTATCAGCCGGAAGAAGCTTAACTGTTTCAGGAAAGTTGCAGCAGATTTTTTTAGCAGTTCTCATACAGATCTTGTTTGCAAGGCCAGGTGTCATATCTGATTCGTGAATGATAACAGGAATATGATAGTGACCAGCTGCAAGCACAACAGGAACGGCAACAAAACCGCCTTTAGAGAAGACAACATCCGGCTTGTAGTCGCGGATCAGCTTTTTTGCCTGCTGAAAGCCTTTAATAACACGAAATGGGTCAGAGAGATTTTTTGCGCTTAAATAGCGGCGAAACTTTCCAGTGGCAATTCCATCATAATGGATGCCCTGTGCTGTAATCAGTTTCTTTTCCATACCTTCATAGGAGCCTATGTAATGAATGTCATAGCCTTCTGCTTTAAGGTCTGGCAAAAGAGCGATATTTGGTGTAACATGACCGGCAGTACCGCCGCCAGTCAATAATATTTTTTTCATTTTATTCACCCTTAATGGACTTTAATGCCTTTGCGAGCTGATCCGGACATGAAGTTCCACGACCGTTGCAGTTGATTCCCTCGAGACGGGCGATTACTTCATCAACCTTCATGCCCTTAACAAGAGATGCGATACCCTGAGTATTGCCATTGCAGCCGCCAACGAACTGAACGGACTCGATAGTATCACCATTAACCTCGATATTAATCTGACGGGAACATACGCCCTTTGGAGTGTAACTTGTCATAAAAAAGCCTCCTTTATATTTCAAAAATGTTTTTTAACGCATGAAGCAAAAGCTAACAGCGTCTTTGCAGACAGTATAGCATAAACGCGGGTTGATGTCCATTCACAAAAAACAGATAACATCAAAAAAGAAAAGTAAAAGAAAAAAAGTATCATATATATGAAAAAAAGTGTTAGTGAAGTAAAAAAAGTGCGATGGATTCTGTCTTAACAAGCTTGCAATTCTATGCTAGTGTATGAATCAGGAGACCGGAAAATGAATCTGAAAATTTCGGCGGAAAGGGGCGATGGTATGTTAAATTACCTGGAACAGGGAATTATCCTGTATGTTATGGCGGCAGTTTGTGTGATTGGAGTTATCAGCAGATTTGCAGCAAATCGTTGTTACAAAAGTTTGATTCGACAATCTGATAATCTGGCAGCGGCAAAGGACAAGCAGCTGCAGCAGATGAAGACAAAGTACGAGAGTATTTATAGGATGAATTGCGGAATAAAAAATACAGAAGCATTTGTAAGTAAAATGCAGCAGCAGTATCGTATAGCGGGAACACGTCTGACGAGTTGGGAAAATTGCAGCATTTACTGTGCGGCAGCAGCATTTCTAATAGGTGCCGTATCCTCATTGATTCTTTATTTGAATAAAGGAAGTGTTCAAAATTGTGTATTGTATCTGGCTGGAGGCAGTTTGATGGCAGCTGGGCTTATTGTGCTTTCTGGTTTGATGGGAAATAGTTCAAACAAAGATCTTCTTGAGACAGCACTTGTTAACTATTTTGAAAATGTGCTTGTTGTGCGAAGTGCAAGAGATATGCCAGATGGCATCAGTGAAGAGCAGCCAGACGAGCTTGTGCAGCCGGAGCGCGAGGCTGTTAGAAGCAGTGCAGCAGCCAGAGTACGAGGTGCAATGAGGGATGATCTTTTTATGCAGAAAAAGGATGGTGCACAGAAAGAAAATAATGCGACAGCGGAGAATGAAAAGCGGGTGAACCGCCCAGAGCTTGTCAGAAAGGAAGAACCCCAAAAGGATCATCAAAAGCAGCTAGAGGAGTTAAAAGAGAGCCTAGCACAGATTGCGGCAGCCCGGGGGGAATCCGGGGACCGACAAGTACATAAGCAGCAGACAAGAAAGCTCTCCCCAAAGGAAGAGCAGCTGATCAATGATATTATAAGCCAATATTTGTCATGATATCAGGGTCAAAAGGTCAAAAAGCTGTTCGTGCTTGCACGATAAGACTTTTGACCCTAACATCTTGTCATAAGGCTAACATAAACTGGCTGTCTAGGCTATCTTGAAATTAATTAGCAAAGAATTAATCTTCTTCAATGATATGAATTTCAAGATAGTCAAAATCAATTGCCTCAATAAAGCTGTCCTGAGTGAAGCGTGTTTTGGCGTGACGCTTAAAATCAGAAATGTTTGATGGCAGCCAGATTGGGACAGCCAGATCAAATTCATGAGCGATGGTTTCGAGTGCTGCGAACACCTTTTTGGTGCGGGTCATATCAAGTGATGGATTTTCAACAACAAAATCCTTGAGAAGATGGTTGTCTGCGAAGACTTTACCCCACATGCGAAACATAAAAACCTCCTAAAAAGAAAAAACTTGTGCTATAGTGAAAAATAGTATATAGTAAACTATAGGAACTGTAAATTGATTGAAAACTGACTTTGTTTTGTGGTCAGTATAGCAAAAACAATTCTCAAACGCAAGTGCGAAAATGGGAATGGTTCTTGATAATCATCGTTAGGAGGAGTAAAAATGGACGATTACAGGCAGCCGGATACTCCGGAAACAGCTAATGAAGTTGAAATGCTGCTTGATCAGCAGGCAGAACAGGCAGTGCCAAGTGAGACATCAGCTGATATGAAGGCAGAGCCGGTTAATCTGGAAGAAATTGTGCAGCAAGAGGAGCAGCCAGAAGAACTGATGGAGGAAGCACAAGAGCAGCCAGAGGAATCAGAGCAGACTGAGCTTACCAAAGAGCAGCCGGAAGAATCAGAACAGACTGAGTTTACAAAGGAGCAGCCAGAGGAATCAGAGCAGACTGAGCTTACAGAAAAACAGCCAGAGGAATTGGAAACTGCATCGACAGAAGAATTAAAAGAAGGTTCAATAGAACTTTCAATGGAACCTTTAATGGAATCTTCAATGGAAGTGGAAGCAAAGCCAGAGGATGAGACAACTGGAGAAACTCAGTCATCAGTCTTTGGACAAGCTGTTACACTTGATGCAATTCATGATTCTGAGTTAATCAAAACAGTAAATAGGGCGAAGCAGCTGTTAAATGATCTTGATGAGGCAGAGAAGGATAAGACGCGTCTGACAGGCGAGTTAAAGCAAAGCGAGAAGGCATACAGCAGCATGGAAAAGAGTGTGGCAGAGGGAATTACCACGGCACTTAAAAAGAAAAAAGAAGAAATTGCTGCAACGTATGATCGTGAGCTGAGTCAGTATCAAGATCAGATTGATGTATGTAAGACTGAGCGTGCAAAGGCAAAGGCTAACGCAATAGCACAGCGCATCCAGGTTGAGACAGCGCCTCTAAGTCAACAGAATCAGCAGCTAGAGGCACAGATTGAACTGAAATTTAAAGAAAATAAAGTTCCAGTCGTATGTAAAAAGCGTGCGATTTCCATGCTGTTTTTCCCTAAAAACAGCAGAGATTGGACAATTGATATTTTAGTTGGTGTGGGCTTGATTTTCTTTATTCCATTGTTTTTCTCATTGGCAATTTCGAATCGTCTTGTGCTAACATTTACATTTTTTGTATATGTAGGTGCGTTGTTTACTGCATATTTGTATTTGCTTCACAAGTATATGCTGAAGTTTGCAGGTGTAAATGAAGAGGTGGAGGAACTTCGAAAGCAGATCCGCATTAATAATAAGAACAAGCAGCTGATGACGAACCGCATCAAGAAAAGTCAGGATGAGACTGGCTACAATCTGGGCAGCTTTGATGATAAGATCACAGGTATTCAGCAGGTTATGCAGAATACAGTAGAAAAGCGCCAGGAAGCACTTGAAAATTTTGAAAGCGAAATTCGTCATCAGATCACAGCAGACATTACAGCTGCCAACAAGGATGAGCTTTTAGGGCTGCAGCAGGAGTTTGAGAGCAAGCGTCAGGAACTTTCAGACAAGAAGGAAGAGATTGAGCAGATCGAAAAACAGCTCAAGGAAGAATATGAGCCTGTCTTTGGAAAGGATCTGTTGTACAAGCAGCGTTTAAATAAGTTTGATTCATTCTGTCAGGAGAATGCAGATCTGTCGCTTGAAGAAGCTCTGGCTCAGTACAGGGCACTGTCTGGAAGTAAGCTGTTAAAAAAGTAAAAAGTCCCTGATAAATTTCATCAGCCAAATTCATCACGAAAGAAAGCGGGACACTCTGACGGTGAAATGGAATGGGATTGTCTTCGCAGCTTGTGACCCCGGTAATAGAGATTTCTCCCACCGGGGGAAGCGACTTTGCAACACCCTCGCCAGGATATAATGCACTGTTTGAAAGACAAAGCATGCCAAGATTTTCTTTAGCACCTATTGAGGCATCTATTGCAATTGTGAGAAAGTCGCCCAGATGCTTCACATAATGAAGCTTTTGACGCAGATTCACAGCATGTACAGGATGAGCAAGCGATCCGCATACGACAAATGTATGCTGCATGTTATCGCAAAGACGCTCTAATTTATAACCTACTAAAGGACCAAGACAGTCCCCAGGGACACGGTCACTGCCAATACAAAGGAAAAGTATTGGTCGGTGGCCGTTCTTTTTTTGGCTTAAATCAACAAGATTGGCTAAGCGGCAGGCAAAGCCTTCCGAGGAAAAATCAGTTTGCGAAAAATAGGATGGAGAGTTGACTGTGTTCATAGATACCGCCTTTCTGAAACGTTCTTTGCTTCATTCTATCCGGGGAATAAGCGCTTTATTCGCTTGTCGAAAGATTATGTGTATTCGACAGGCGGTTTTGGCAGATTCTGCACGGTTGTAGTGATACGATGTGCTAAGAAAGATGGAAAATACCGTGCATAAACTGCATGGAACTGGTCTGGAGGTGTCATATGGAAGAAGAAAAGAAACTGCCAAAAAATATTCGTCAGATGGCAGAAAAAGAAGAGCGGGTTAGAGTGTATCTGGAAGACTATGCATATACATTTATTCGTAAATTAAATTGTACAGGGCATGTACGCACTGGTATATTGCTTGGAAGCAAAATGGTTACAGAAAATAAAAGATGCTGGTTTGTAAAGGGAGCAGTTGAGTTAGAGGATGTGCAAGGCAGTATTGAGGAAGAAAATGAGCAAAAAACAGCGATTACGCAGCAGGTCTGGGATAATACGTTGTCAGTGATACAGGAATATTTTCCAGGCTGCAGTATATGTGGCTGGTTTATAAGCGGAACAGAAGAAAATTTCCCAGATGGTGAAGAATTAAAAAAAACACATCGTCAGATTTTTTCAGGGGAAAATTGTTTGATGTATTGGAAGAAAGGCGATGAGGAGAGCTTTTGGATGGAGGAAGAAGATACAATTCTTCATCTGAAGGGGTATTTTGTGTATTACGAGAAAAATAATGAAATGCAAAATTATATGCTGAGCCGCAACGAGGATCAGAGTGAGGATGTCAGTGATCAGGCGGCGCTTAATTTTAGAAAAATCATGAAGGAAAAGCAGGATATAAAGCATCCTCAAAAGCCAAAACATATAAATCAAACACCTAAGCTAACAGCAGAAAACGGCATATGGATAAAGGCAGGCGCAGCAATTCTTTTTATTATTTTAGTAGGAGGCGGTGTCCTTTTTTCAAGAGGAATGAATAAAAATGAGGATTCTGTGCAGGCGCTTGCAGTAGGAGCATCTGTGGAGAGAAAAAGTGGTGAGAGTGGGCAGGTTGCTTTTGAATCAGAAAGCGAACAAATTGCGGAAACAAAAAATGACATTGGTGCATTGTCAGCGTCTTTAAAAGAGACGGATAATACGCTTGAAGTTTCAGCTACAAAAATACCGGAAAGCAGTGAAGAAAAAGCTTCAGCTGCAAAAATCCCAGAAAGCAGCCTTTCTTCATCTGAGACAGAAAAAAAAGACGTGGCAGCCATTCAAAATGGCGGGATTTTTTCTGGAGATATGATGTTTTATAAGGATGGTCTTGGAGCATCAGTGTATCGCATCACAGGCAGCACTGAAGCATCAAAAAATGAAGAATCAGAAGAATCAGATGCAGAATCATCAGAAGAAAATGAAAGCAATACGCAGGAAATTTTAACGGTAGCAGCACCAACGCTGCCCACAGAAGAAAATGCAATACAGGGGACGAGTGAAGCAGCAGAAGCAGCAGTAAATCGTCCAGCCTCATACACGGTTCAGCCTGGTGATACATTGATTGAGATCAGTAAAAAATTTTATGGTTCCTCACAGATGGTCATGCAGTTAAAGGAAGTAAATGGACTTGATGATATCAATAAAATTTATATTGGACAGGAGCTGACTTTGCCGTGAAAATTTTTAATGAACTTTGACACACACCCTTGGATATGTTATACTTTTTTGGACACTGTGCAGCTGTATTTTTAGATGCAGCTGGAGTTTGAAAGTCAGCACAGTGGTGGAAAGGAAAGTACATGGCAAGGGACAGTGAATTTCAACGGGAAAGAAAGAAGAAGCAGCTTAGGCAGAGCATGGTCACAAATGATAAGGTTCGCAGTGCACCAGTAAGCTGGGCTGAGGATCATAAAAGAACAATCAATGTCGCAGGAATTGTTGTCGCAGTGTTGGTGCTGGCTGTTGTGCTAGCGTGGTTTGTGGCAGAACGACTGTGGCGTTACAAAACATATGAAGTCAGCTGGAGAACTGATGTGTCGAATGCGTCATCAGCAGGATACGTATCATATGGAGACGGTATTGTTGTAATGAATAAAGATGGTGCTACTTATTATGACAAAAAGGGCACAAAGGTGTGGTCTGCGCCATATGATATGAGCAATCCAAAGGCAAATGTCAAAGGCGATTATCTTTTGATTTATGATTTAAAAGGAAAAAATTTTGCGATTTGCAATAAATCAGGAATCACTGGAAGCGGAACTACATCTCAGATAATCACAAAGGGAGTGATTGCATCGACAGGAGTGACTGTGCTTCAGTTAGAAGATCAGGATGCGAGTTTAATTTCTTATTATCGAAATACAGGCGAGGAGCTTGCGGTTTCGATTCGCAATCCGCTTCAGATTGATGGATATCCGCTTGACATTAGTGTTTCGCCAAATGGTCAGCAATTAGCTGTATCATACTACTCAATTGCTGAGGGCATTGGAACAAGCAGTATTTCTTTTTACGATTTTGAAAAAGGAAAAGAAGCTGCAGATCGTATAGTAGCAAGTTTTGATTATTCTGAAAATGGCGCATATGTTCCAAAGGTTGTCTATTTAAGTGATACAAAAGCATTTGCAGTTGGAGACTGCTGCATCAGCTTTTTTGATGTGTCAAACAGAACTGCAATTACTCGAAAAGATGTCGCTGTTGAGGGAGAAATTCAGCGTATTTTCTACAATAACGAATACCTTGGTCTTGTTGTACGTGATGAAGCGAAAACAGGCTATCAGCTTCATATTTACACGTCAGAAGGAAATGAAAATGCCGTTGCAGAGCAGGATGCACTTCATACAGGCTATGCATTTCAGCAGAGAAATGTTGTCATGTATGATGCGGATTATTGCGAGGTTCAGTCATTTTCAGGAAGAATACGTTTTGCGAGAGAGTTCGGAAATACCTTGTATACTGTCATTCCGGGCGACAAGTTTAAGACCTATTATTTGGCGACAATGGAGGAGCTTCAGCAGATTAAGCTGCGATAACATAAGAAAAACTTGATTTTCGCGCAATGGTCTGGTAAACTGAGCATAAATACAAAATTAAATGCGCTTAAGCGCGGAATGGAGACAAAGATGAATAACATTGATACAATGTCAGTAAACGCGATCCGTGTATTATCCGCAGACGCGATTCAGAAGGCAAAGTCAGGACATCCTGGCCTGCCGCTCGGCTGTGCATCTGTAGCCTATGAGTTATGGGCAAAGCATTTAAAGCACAATCCAAAGGATCCAGATTGGAAGGATCGTGACCGCTTTATTCTTTCTGGAGGACATGGCTCTATGCTTCTGTACTCCCTGCTTCACTTGTTTGGTTATGGTGATTTAAAAAAGGAAGATCTGATGCAGTTTCGTCAGTGGGGTTCTCTGACACCTGGTCATCCGGAATATCGCCACACAGTTGGTGTTGAGGCAACGACAGGACCTCTTGGCGCTGGTATGGGTATGGCAGTTGGTATGGCAATTGCAGAGCGTCATATGGCGTCTGTATTTAACAAGGAGGGATATCCGGTTGTAGATCATTACACCTACGCACTTGGCGGCGATGGATGTATGATGGAAGGTATTTCATCTGAGGCATTTTCTCTTGCAGGTACTTTAAAGCTGTCTAAGCTGATCATTTTCTACGATTCCAACCGCATCTCCATTGAGGGATCTACAGATATTGCATTTACAGAGAATGTTCAGAAGCGTATGGAAGCATTTGGTTTCCAGACCATTACCGTTGAGGATGGAAATAACTTAGAGGAAATCGGTAAGGCAATTGAGGCTGCTAAGGCAGATACAACTAGACCATCTTTCATTACTGTAAAGACTCAGATTGGTTTTGGATGTCCGGCAAAGCAGGGTAAGGCAAGTGCACATGGCGAGCCGCTTGGTGATGACAATATTAAGGCAATGAAGGAAAACTTAGGCTGGCCGTCAGAAGAACCATTCTTCGTACCAGAGGAAGTTTATGATCATTATAAGGAAATCGTAGAAGGCTTACAGCCGGCAGAGGATGCTTGGAATAAGATGTTTGCAGAATATTGCGAGAAGTATCCGGAAATGAAGGAACTGTGGGATACTTACTACGATGAGGATTTGGCAGAGAAGGTTTGTGATGATGCTGATTTCTGGGCTTATGATGATAAGGCAGATGCAACAAGAAATCTGTCCGGCAAGATGATCAATCGTATCAAAGATAGAATGCCAAATGTAATCGGTGGCGCAGCTGACCTTTCACCGTCCACAAAGACCTATATGAAGGATGAGGGTGATTTCTCAGCAGAAAATTATGCAGGACGCAACATGCACTTTGGTGTTCGTGAGCTTGCTATGACAGCAATCGGAAATGGTATTATGCTTCACGGCGGACTGAGAGCATTTGTTTCTACCTTCTTTGTATTCTCTGATTATACAAAGCCGATGGCACGTCTGTCTTCAATCATGGGCGTACCGTTAACATTCGTATTTACACACGACAGTATCGGTGTAGGCGAGGATGGACCGACTCATGAGCCGATTGAGCAGTTAGCAATGTGGCGTTCAATGCCGAACTTCCATATGTTCCGTCCGGCAGATGCAACTGAGACAGCAGCAGCATGGTACAGCGCAGTTACATCTAAGAGAACACCGACTGCACTGGCATTAACAAGACAGAATCTGCCGCAGATCGATGGAACCTCAAGAGAGGCATTAAAGGGTGGTTATATTGTACAGGATTCCAAGAAAGCAGTTCCGGATGCAATCATCATTGCTTCTGGTTCAGAGCTGTCCCTTGCAGTAGAGGCAAAGAAGGTTTTAGCAGAGGATGGAATCGATGTTCGTGTCGTATCTATGCCATGTATGAATCTTTTCGAGGAGCAGTCTGAGGAATACAAGGCAAAGGTTCTTCCAAAGAATGTAAGAAAGAGAGTTGCAGTAGAGGCACTTTCTGGATTTGGATGGGATCGTTATGTCGGACTTGACGGTGATATCATCGGAATGAACCGTTTTGGTGCATCAGCTCCGTACAGCAAGCTGTTCCCATACTTCGGATTTACTGTAGAGAACGTAGTAGCAAGAGTAAAGGCACTGTAAAAATATAAATAAAAAACGCAGCCACTGGGGACGGGAAAATGCGGCACTGTAGTGCCGCATTCCCGTCCTTGTTGGCTATTGGAGTAAATTAAATGGAAAAAGCAGAAAAAACAGGAATACGTGAACAGGTATTAAACGAAATTATTGATTTTGCAGAGAAATATGATGTAAAAAAAGTGGTTTTATTTGGTTCAAGAGCAAGAGGAGATTTTAAACGCACCAGTGATATTGATTTGGCAGTTTATGGTGGGAATTTTGATCGTTTTGCATTGGATGTAAACGAAGAGACATCAACTCTTTTGCAGTTTGATATTGTTGATACAGATAGAAAAATGCAGCCGGAATTGCGAGAATCAATAGAAAAAGAGGGAGTGGTTTTATATGAAAAAAATATGAGAATTTTTGTGCATCTTTAAAAAATATGAAGGAAATTCTTGAAATTCATGGTTACGAAGAAGGCGCTACAGGCTCACCTAAAATTATTTTAAGAACAGCATATAGAGCAGGAATGATTAAAAATGAAGACGCTTGGTTAAGTGCATTGCAAGAACGAAATAATGTAACGCATTCTTATAATGAAAAAATTGCGCTTGAGATTGTTCGTCAGGCAAAAGCCATTTTTTATGATTTATTTGTTCAGCTTAAAGATGAGATTGATAAAAATTGGCTGTGAAAAAGTGAAGAAAGCCAGCGGGACGGTAAAAAAGCCATTGTACCTGTTGATATGCCCCCTGTCAAGTAGACAAGTTAAATATCTAAAATGAGGTGCTGATGAACGACCGTACAAAATGTGCGGTCGTTTTTCTATGCACACCATCTTTTTTTGTATTTTTCTATTCGTTTGTTCCTAGGAATTAAATATTCCGCCGGATGTTCAGAGGAAAGAGCTTCCATCCTTACTTCCAATGGTGTTTTACAATGATACCTGTCTTGCGGTCGTTCTTCACTATAAAATCTTATATAATCCGTTATCGCAAATCTCAATGACTCTTCATTGGTTATTTCATACATCTGATACATTTCTGTTTTTATAATTCCCCAAAAACCTTCTGTGGGGCCATTATCTATACAGCAACCAACTCGTGACATTGATTGTTCCATCTCGTGTTCCTTGAGTTTTCTTTGAAATACTTTGCTGGTGTATTGAAATCCTCTGTCACTGTGAAAGAGTGGTTTCGCCTCCGGATTGGTAGCAAGCGCTTTATCAAAGGTTTTAAATACAAGTTTGTTGTCGTTTCGGGGACTGATAACATATGCAACCGGATATCGATCGTATAAATCAAGAATTACACTCAGATACAGTTTTTTGCTCTCGTCTGGAACCTTAAACTCAGTTACATCTGTAGCCCACTTTTCATTGGGAGCACATGCATAAAAATCTCTGCCCAGCTTATTTTCTGCTACAGACTCTGGTGCTGATGAAGTATATTTTTTCTTTTTCTTTCTGATTACAGAATGAATTCCCAGCTTCTTCATGATTCTATGTACTCGTTTTGGTTTATAATCAGTATGGTTGAAGTGATTAATCCAAGAGGTCATTCTTCTGTATCCCAAAATATGATTGAAACGCTCATCATACTCCTTTATAAATTCTGCTAGCTTCATATTTTCTGCTTCCTTTTTCGGTATCTCGCGGTGCAACCACTTATAGTAAGCAGCCCTTGATATTTCAAGCTGTTTGCACATCCAATTAATACTCCAGTTCTTTGTTTCATAGAAAAACTTTATTGCTATAAATTTTGAATCATAGCGAAGTTTCCCGAGCCTCACATCCTTTCGAGTTCTTGTACTTTTTTTAACAGTTCGTTTAACATATCCTTTTCTTGAAGTTGTCGTTTTAATCGAATATTTTCTCTCCGAAGGCGTTCTAATTCGTTGACTTCTTCATCTGTTTTGTGGCGTCCTCGCCTATCTGTTAATCCATCGTCCCCCTGTACATCATACTTCTTTACCCAGGAATAAACTTGACTGTATGAGACATTATAAATGCTTGCAGTTCCTTTATAGTCACGGTTGTGATTAATACAGTAATCTACGATTTCCTTACGTTCTTCAATGGTTGTTTTTCTTCGTGCGTCTGCCATATAGACCTCCCTTTTCGGAATATAATCCTTAAGTTCTCTATTAGCATTATACAACGAAATCCATTCCCGTAACATATGTGAACTTGATATTTGATACTGTGAAACAACGTCAAGTACAGAAGATTCTCCTTTTAATACAGCTTCAACACATTGGATTTTGAAATCTTTCGTATATTGCTTATTCCCATTTGTATTAATAAATGCATTTATACTATGAGTTTTATAAACATTTATCCAATCTCTAATTGTGGATTCTGGTATATTATATTTTTTAGATAAATCTTTTCTGGAACAGTTGCCATTCAAATACTCCTGCGCAATCTTAGCCCTAAACTCAGGTGTATATGATGATTTAGACATAAAAAACCTCCTAAGTAGATTTTTGTTATTTGCCTTGTCTACTTAAGAGGTACCATATCATGATATGATCTCTGGTGGCTTTTTATTTGCAATAAAACCTTGTGTTTCGAGTGACTGACGTGATATAATTGTATAATAAAATCAAAGGGAGTAACAGCAATGGAAAAATACAGTACTGCCAAAAAAAGAATAATAAAATATAGCTGTGTTGTTGGACTAATTTCTTTTATGCTTTTGTTTCTTGTTGGATGCATGATCTTTGGCTATATGGAAAAAGAAGAGAAAGCAGGAGCAGCCTATATGGCACAAAGTACTGTAAGGCGAATTAAAGCACAGTTAGAGCGATATGTAGTGAATTCAGATTTGATGGAAAATATTATTAATGCAGGCTATCAATTAGATGAAGAAACATTCTCCAAGCTGGCAAGTGTTATTCCAAATGAAAATGATGTAGTAAAAGCATTTGAGCTGGCACCAGATGGGATAATTACATATATTTATCCCAGAGAGGACAACGATAAAGCGTTTGGACTTGATTTGCTGACAGAACATGAGCGAAGCATTGACGCTAATTTGGCTAAAGAAACAAAAGAATATACACTTGGCGGTCCCTATGAATTGAAGCAGGGCGGAATGGGTGCATTGCTTTTAAATCCAGTCTATCAGCCAGCTGATGGCGAAGACAGTACATTTTGGGGGTTTGTGATTACAGTAATTGACTGGGATCGTTTTGTAAATGAATTAAAGCTCGAGAAGTTGAGTGAAGCTTCATTTTATTATAAAATCTGGACAAAAGATGACAGTACAGGTGAACAGGTTGTGTTGGCTCAAAATAAAGAAAAGCTTTCAAAAGATTGCCTGACGCTAGAGTGCAATATTCCAAATGAAGTATGGTACTTTGATATAGAGCCGTCTGCTGGATGGATAACAATATCTTATTGGTTTTCAGTTATCCTCACAATATTGGTTTTGTCTATGTTAATTGCTGCTATTTTTTATCAGGTTCTTAGTAAAAACAATCAAGAGAAGCAGTATGCAGAGCAGCTGCAGCGATCAGCGGAACTGGCAAAAAATGCAAATGAAGCTAAGACAAGATTTTTATTTAATATGAGTCATGATATTCGCACACCGATGAATGCAATAATTGGATTTTCAGGTCTTTTGGAGAAAAATCTTCAAAATGAAGAGAAGGCTAAAGAATATCTGAAAAAAATTCAATCTTCTAGTACGCTTATGATGACGATTATAAATCAGGTTTTGGAGATGGCGCGCATTGAAAGCGGAACGGCCACGTTAAGACTAAAGGCAGAAGATTTAAGCGCCATTTTTCACGATGTTAGCAGCGTATTTGAATCAGATATAAGAAAAAAGAATCTGCAGTATTCAATCGATGCTAATGTCTGCCATAAGTATGCCGTCTGTGACAAAACAAAGCTCCAGGAAATTTATTTGAATATCGTAAGCAATGCAGTCAAATATACGCCGAGTGGAAAGTTGATTCATGTGACAGTCAAAGAGATTGCATCAGATAATAAAATGGTACAATATTGTTTTATTTGCGAAGATACAGGAATAGGAATGAGTGAAGAATATCTCCCTCATATCTTTGAAGAATTTTCCAGAGAGCATACATCAACGGAGAATAAAGTTGTAGGTACAGGTCTTGGCCTTCCAATTGTGAAATCACTTGTTGAACTGATGGGCGGAAGCATTAAGGTAGAGAGCCGTCAAGGAGTGGGTACAAGATTTACGGTAACAGTTTCACTGGAAACAGCATCGAAGGAAGATGTATATAAAGAACAAGAAAAACAGCTTGATATGGCTAATATCAGAGGCAAGAGGATTTTGCTTGCAGAGGACAATGAGCTGAATGCTGAAATAGCAATAGAGTTGTTGCAGGAAGAAGGACTTTTAGTGGAGCTTGCCACTGACGGTCAAGAATGTTTTGATATGCTTGATCAGGCAGAAGAAGGCTATTATGATCTAATTCTTATGGACATTCAGATGCCTAATGTAAATGGCTACGAAGCAACTGTAAAAATAAGGCAGATGGAAAATGATAAGAAAGCTCAAATTCCAATTGTTGCGATGACGGCAAATGTATTTGCAGAAGATCGTAAACTTGCATTGGATTTGGGAATGAATGGACATATATCAAAGCCGATAGATATGAAAAAGGTAAGAAAAGTCTTGTATAATATTTTGAATGCAGAATAAAAATTGACAAACAAAATTCCTATGCTATAATAGCAGGCAGAGAAAAATGATAACAAAAGAGAATAGGGGAGTTTTAAAATGAAGGCGAAGCTTGCGAGAACGGCATTTGAATATGGCGTGATCACAGTAGCGACACTGCTTTTAGTAGTTGGCGTGTATTTTTTTAAGTTTCCAAATAATTTTTCATTTGGAGGAGTAACTGGTATTGCTGTTGTGCTTTCAGCAATGAGCAAAGCATCAGCAAGTTCCTACACATTTATCATCAATATGGCGCTTCTGGTGTTAGGCTTTTTATTCTTAGGAAAAAGCTTTGGCGCGAAGACAGTCTATGTCAGTGTTTTGACATCCGTTGGCTTGTCTGCACTGGAAAAATGGTTTCCAATGAGCGCACCATTAACGGCCGAGCCAGTGCTGGAACTGATTTTTGCAATCTTTCTTCCTGCGCTAAGCGCAGCCATTTTATTTAACATTGGCGCATCCGGCGGTGGTACGGATATTATCGCGATGATCTTAAAAAAGTACACCAGCGTGCCGATTGGCACAGCACTATTTTTAGTAGATTGCGTTATTGTTATATCGTCTTGCTTTGTATTTGATATTCAGACAGGTCTGTTCTCACTGACAGGTCTTTTGGCAAAGTCACTTGTCATTGATAATGTAATTGAGAGTATTAATCGCTGCAAGGTATTTTTGATTGTCTGCGATGATCCAGATCCGATTTGTGAATTTATTTACCAGGATCTTAAGCGCAGCGCAACTGTTTATAAAGCACATGGCGCTTTTACGCACAATCAGAAGATGATTATTATGTCAGTTATGAAGCGTGGACAGGCAGTTCAGCTTAGAAACTTTGTAAAGCGCTATCAGCCAGGCGCATTTATTGCCATTGTAAATTCAAGTGAAATCATCGGAAAGGGCTTCCGAGGATTGAACTGAGCCACGGGGACAGGTACGGTGGCCTTCAAACACCAAATGAAAAAACAAGGAGAAGAATCATGCCGCATTAACTGTTATCAAACGGCAACTAAATAAAAGCGTCATAAACCTAGGGGAAACGCTCTGGGTTTGTAGTGACGCTTTTTTGTGTACAAAAAATTGATTTCAGATGTACAATACGTTCGATAACAGGAGAATTAATATTAGAATGAAAAAATCAAAATTGAATAAAATTAAGAGCATTAAAAGTATTAAGTGTGGCATTCACATGCCAAGCTTAATGGACAGCTACGATGCAGTATCATTCTTCAACGGACTTGTCTTTTTTGCGCCTGTATCGCTTTTGGTGCGCACACAGGCAGGGGTATCACAGAGCATGTTTTTTTTGCTGCAGGCGCTTCTTTCTACAATTATCTTTTTGGGAGAGATTCCAACTGGCTTTTTGACAGATCGAATCGGATATAAGCGTTCCCTTGTGTTTTCACAGAGTCTGCTTCTTCTAGCACGCTGCCTTTTATTTATCAGCTTTCTTTGTAAAAGCCCTGTGTTGTTTGCAATAGAAGCAGCAGTCGAAGGAGTATCTTATTGCTTTTCTTCTGGTACAGACAGTGCCTATTTGTATGAGATGTACGGTAACGAAGCGTATCTTTCCAAAACAGCACATGCATCCAATTGTGGCACAGCAGGCTTTCTGATCAGTACGCTTAGTTATGTAATCATCTATCATCTATGTGGTATAGAAGGACTTCTCATCTCTACGATTGCAGCAGGTATAGCCGCGGCAGTCTTTTCTGTAAAACTGAAAGCAGAGCCATCAAAAAATAAACAGATCTGCTATGCAGAAGAAAACGAAACAGAAAACAAGAACTTTGCTAAGAAGGAAACATGTGCATTTAATATAGAAGAAACAGTAAAAGTAAAAATAGAAGAAATGGAAAAGCAGGAAGATCATCCAATCAGAAAGCTGCTTTCGGTCATGAAGCATCCAAAAGCATTTTTGTTTGCGTCAGCTCTTTCCATCTTTCAGGTATCATGGCTGTTAATCAATTTCTTTTATGTCGAGAAATTGGGAGAGTGCGGGATTTCACCAGAGTGGATGTCCGCTGTGATTTTGGGCTATTCCGCAATGGAGATGCTTGCAGAGCCGATCATCAGAAAGCTTGGAACATCCTTTTCAAAAAAATGGGCGCGTCGATTTGGCATTCTCTGCGGTGTGGGTTTTCTGACATTCGGCTTTGTCTCAAAGCGTACCCTTATATTGCCGCTAATGCTAATACTTCCGCTTCTCTTAAAACTGCCAGAGTATTTTGTCATGGAACAGGAAAATATTCTGGTAGATTTGCTTGGTGTGAAAACACAGCGAGCGGCGGCGTTATCCATTCTGAACATGGGGGTCAGCATTATGGAGATACTAGCATTATTTGCATCGGCAGTGCTGACGGCAGTAGGAATCGGATGGTGTTTTATTGGAGTTGGAGTTCTTCTAATTATTTGCATGTTATGCATATTCGTCATTGACAATCAGTAAAAATCTGATATACTGAAAAACAGAAAAAAGAAAGGCATGTGATACTCTAAAAAAGGGTAACTGCATGTACGGTGAGGGAATGATTATTCGATAAGTTGATTTGGAGTAACAAAATGGTAAGACCGTAAAGGTCTTGTTTGTGTGCGCCGAATCAGTTTATCGGGAATCATTCTCTCTATTTTTATGCCCTTTTAGAAGCCACTGTACCTGCCCCATGGCTTCTTGGCTTTCTTGTTTTGGCTAACACAAACCCAAGTCTATTTTAGCGCATAATATTTAGAAGATTCGCGAAAAATCAACTACTGTTTCGGTGTGCAAGAAAGGCACAGGTACAACGTATATGCTGCAAATAAAAAATTTAACACTGACACACAAAAAAGATTTGCGTGAAATTTTAAGTGACTTTTCCTGCGTATTCAATAACGGCGACAAAGCCGTAATCATTGGCGAGGAGGGAAACGGAAAATCAACTCTTCTAAAATGGCTGTATGATCCGTTCATGGTCGAGGAATACTGTGAGGCAGAGGGGGAGCGCCTTATATCAGGTGAAGTACTCGGGTATCTTGCGCAGGAATTGCCCAAAGAAGACCAGCAAAAAAGCGTCTATGAATTTTTTTCGGAACAAGAAAGCTTCTGGAATCAGACACCAAAAGAACTGAACCAAAAAGCAGTAAAATTTCACATAGCTCCTAACTTTTTTTACAGGGAGCAGCAAATGAGCACGCTTTCTGGTGGAGAGAAGGTAAAGGCACAGCTGATGCGAATCCTTTTCGCAGAACCAACTGTCCTGTTGCTCGATGAGCCATCAAACGACATTGACATTGAGACATTAGAGACACTTGAAGAGCTGATTTTATCGTGGGACAAGATCGTCATCTATATTTCGCATGATGAAACCTTAATTGAACGCACGGCGAACAAGATTATCCACATCGAGCAGATTCGCCGCAAGACAAAGAGCCGCTTTTGCATCGCAAACACAAGCTACACAGAATATCTCAAAAATCGCAGCAGTAAGATGGAGAATCAGGCACGCCAGGCGGCAGATGAGCGCCGCCAGAAACAGATCCGCGATGAGAAATTTCAAAGAATCTATCAGAGCGTCGAACATGCACAAGCGGTAATTACGCGTCAAAATCCGTCCGGTGGACGTCTCCTAAAGAAAAAGATGCACGCTGTCAAGTCAATGGGACGTCGTTTTGAGCGGGAGGACGAGAACATGACCGCCATGCCAGAGGAGGAGACCGCGATCTACTTTGAGCTTGGAACGAAGGACTCGCAAATTCCGGCGGGAAAAACGGTACTTGACTACTCGCTTGATCAGCTGACCTCGCCGGATGGCAGCCGTGTGTTGGCAGAGCATATTTCGCTTCGCATTCGCGGCAGCGAGAAGATTTGCATCATTGGAAAGAATGGAGCTGGAAAAACAACGCTTCTAAAAAAGATTGCAAAAGACCTCATGGAACGATCGGATATTCGTGCTGAATATATGCCGCAAAATTACGAAGATCAGCTTGACTTGTCGCTCACGCCAGTTGAATATTTAAACACAACTGGCGACAAGGAGGAGATGACGCGGATTCGCACGTATCTTGGCGCACTCAAATATACGGCAGATGAGATGGATCATCCTATCCGGGAATTGTCTGGTGGACAGAAGGCAAAGGTTCTTCTTTTAAAGATGAGTTTGTCAAATGCAAATGTCCTAATTCTTGATGAGCCGACAAGAAACTTTTCGCCATTGTCCGGTCCTGTCATCCGTCAGATGCTTGCCGCATTTCCAGGGGCGATCATCAGCATTTCCCATGACCGAAAATACATCATAGAGGTGTGCGAGAAGGTTTATCGCCTCGAAGCACACGGGTTAGTGGAAACAAACCTGTAAAGCGAAGGATAAACCCGGAAAAACAGTGCAAAATAAGGAAAAATAAGCAAAAAACAAAAAAGGTAGGCACTTCTGTGCTTGCCTTTTTTTTAACAATGTTGTATAATAAGCCAGTATCAACCTATAAAAACCGTAGGAAATAGGTTTGAATAGGTTTTAAAAGTTTATTGGTTCGCCATAATATTCATTATTATTATTTTGAGGAGGCACTGCGATGTCAGCACCATTATTACAGATAGAAGGATTATCAGTTCGCGTAGAGGATAAAGAGATTCTGCACGGAATTGATCTGCAGATTAAAAAAGGAGAAACCCATGTTTTGATGGGACCAAACGGAGCTGGAAAGTCTACACTTGGTTATGCACTTATGGGAAATCCTAAGTATCAGATTACTGGAGGAAAGATCCTGTTTGAGGGCAAGGATATTTCTGAAGAAACACCGGATAAGAGAGCAAAAGATGGAATGTTCTTATCTTTCCAGAATCCGATTGAGATTCCAGGTGTATCTTTAACAAACTTTATCCGCAGCGGCGTAGAACAGCGTACCGGAAAGAGAATCCGTTTCTTTGCATATAAGAAAGAGCTTGAGGAAATGATGAAGGTTCTTCAGATGGATCCGTCCTATGCAGAAAGAGATTTAAATGTAGGTTTTTCAGGTGGTGAGAAAAAGAAGGCTGAGATTTTACAGATGTTAATGTTAAAGCCATCTTTTGCAATTCTTGATGAGACAGACTCTGGTTTGGATGTTGATGCAGTAAGAACTGTATCAAGCGGTGTAGAAGAGTATCAAAAGAGCATTCACGGCGGTCTTTTAATTATTACACACAGCACAAGAATCTTAGAGTCTCTTCACGTAGATGCTACTCACGTTCTTGTAGATGGACGTATTGTGGCATCAGGAGATGGATCTTTAGTAGATGAGATCAACGAAAACGGTTTTGAGCGTTTTCTGTAATAGAATAGAAGGAGACGCAAAGCGATTATGAAAGAAAAGACTTATGTAGAAGATGTCGATAGAAGCATGTATGACTTTAGAAATGAAGACAAAGATGCTTATAAAGTAAAGGAAGGTTTAAATCCTGCGATTGTAGAGCAGATTTCAAACGAGAAGCATGATCCAGAGTGGATGAAAGAATTTCGTATGAAATCTCTTGAGATTTTCAATAATAGTACGATGCCGGATGAATGGGGTCCATCCATTGAGGGTCTTGATATGGATAACATTGTAACTTATGTTCGTCCAAACACTCATATGGCAGCAAAGTGGTCAGAGGTTCCGGAAGAGATTAAGGATACTTTTGAAAAGCTTGGTATCCCGAAGGCAGAGCGTGAGTCTCTGGCTGGTGTTGGTGCTCAGTACGACTCCGAGCTTGTTTATCACAATGTAAAGGAAGAGGTAGCAGCACAGGGCGTTATCTATACTGATATGGAGAGCGCATTAAATGGCGAGTATGCTGATATGGTACACAAGCACTTTATGAAGCTTGTTCCGCCGACTGATCATAAATTTGCCGCACTTCATGGTGCTGTATGGTCTGGCGGCTCATTCGTCTATGTTCCAAAGGGTGTATCCGTTACTATTCCGTTACAGTCTTACTTCAGACTGAATGCACCAGGCGCAGGTCAGTTTGAGCATACACTTATCATAGTTGATGAGGGTGCATATCTGCATTTTATTGAGGGATGTTCTGCACCAAAGTACAACGTAGCTAACCTTCATGCCGGCTGCGTGGAGCTGTTTGTTGGAAAGAATGCGACACTTCGCTATTCCACTATCGAGAACTGGTCCAAGAACATGTACAACTTAAATACAAAGCGTGCAAAAGTTGAAGAAGGCGGAAAGATCGAGTGGGTATCAGGTTCATTTGGTTCTCATGTATCTTATTTGTACCCGATGAGCATCTTAAACGGTGAGGGTGCAAGTGCTGAATTTACAGGAATTACCTTTGCCGGAAAGGGTCAAAACCTGGATACTGGTACAAAGGTAGTTCACAATGCACCTAATACGTCCTCCTATGTAAATACAAAGTCTATTTCAAAGGATGGCGGTGTAAGTACCTTTAGAAGCAGTGTTGTTGTAAACAGCAAGGCAAAGCACAGCAAGTCAGCTGTCTCATGCCAGTCACTGATGCTTGATGATATTTCACGTTCTGATACAATTCCGGCTATGGATATTCGCACAAAGGATGCCAATATCGGTCATGAGGCAAGAATCGGACGAATCAGCGATGAGGCTGTATTCTATCTGATGTCAAGAGGTATTTCAGAGGAAGATGCAAGAGCGATGATCGTCAGCGGATTTGCAGATGAAGTATCAAAGGAACTGCCGCTTGAGTATGCAATGGAGATGAACAATCTGATTCGCCTAGAGATGAAGGGCAGCATCGGATGATGGAGAGAGGTGAACACGTTTTGGAGATGAAGATAAATAAATTGCCGGCCGGAACATGGAGATGGCTGCATATGAATGATGCTCGCATTGAGCAGGAAGCAGATCTGGCGTTATGTCAGGTTGCGATTCAATGTCCAGATGCGATTGTGAAGACAGAAACATCAGAGGAACAGCTTAATCAAATTCGTACAGGTATGGGCGAAGATATGACAAAGCTGTTGCAGGAGTCTAAAACACAGGCAATCTGTTTTACAGCAGAGGAAGGTGTAAAGGAGGCAGCTCCAGTAACACTTTCATTTGGCTATCAGGATACTGACCGCAAGGGAAATAGAATTGATCTGTATTTGAAAGAAAATAGTGAGATGACAGTTGTAATGGATTATCACAGCAGCGAGGGTACTGGCACTGCAGCAATTCAGACAAAGATTCACGCAGAGAAGAATGCAAAGTTAAAGCTGATTCAGATTGAGCGTCTTGGAGAAGGCTTTGACTGCATGAATGATATCGGTGCCTACTGCGAAGATGGTGCAGGTGTCGAACTTGTACAGCTGATCATCGGTGGAAAAAATGTCTATATGGGTGCAGAGACAACACTTGCCGGAAAGGAATCTGATTTTACAGCAGCAATAGGCTATCAGGTGACAGGCGAAAATCGTCTTGATATGAATTACAATGCTGTTCATGAGGGCAAGAAGACAACGAGCAGCATGACAGCAAATGGTGTGCTTCGCGATCATGCAAAGAAACTGTTTCGCGGTACCATTGATTTTAAGAAGGGTGCAAAAGGTGCAAAGGGTGATGAGTTAGAGGATGTACTTCTTCTGGATGATGGCGTTCAGAATCAGACAATCCCACTGATTCTTTGTGCAGAGGAGGATGTAGAAGGAAATCATGGCGCATCCATCGGAAGCCTTGATGATGAGCTGATTTTCTATCTGGAATCAAGAGGAATCAGTGAAGAGGCTGCATATGAGCTGATGGCAAAGGCAAGATTAAAGGCTGTCTGCAAGAAGATTCCGGTTGAAGGTCTTCGCGCAGAACTTAACGAAATGTTAGATGGCGAGGAGCCGGTTGGAGAGGAGCAGTAAAATGACGACAGAAGAAAGAAAGGCAGAAGATGCACGCTTTCGCCAGGAATATCCACTGTTTGCACAGTATCCAGAGCTGATTTATCTGGATAACGCAGCGACCACGCAAAAGCCATCATGTGTCATTCAGGCAGAATCAGCATTTTATGAAAAATATAATGCTAACCCATTCCGTGGTGTTTATGAGCTGGCCGAGTTTGCTACAGAGCATTATGAGGAGGCTAGAGCAGCTGTTGCAGAGCTTCTTCATGCAAATACAGATGAGATTGTTTTTACCAGAAATGCATCAGAGAGTCTGAATTTGATTGCATACAGTTTAGGAAATCTTGTGCTTCGTCCTGGCGATGAGGTTCTTGTCAGCATTATGGAACATCACAGCAATCTGCTTGTATGGCAGCAGGCAGCAAAGCGCACTGGAGCAACGCTTCGTTATCTTGACTGCACACAGGATGGAAAGATTACCGCCGAGATGGTGGAGGCTGCTATTACTGATAAAACAAAAATCTTCGCTGTGACTCAGATTTCAAATGTACTGGGATGGAAAAATGATATTAAATCATTTGCAGAGATCTGTCATAGAAAAGGCTGTCTGATTGTAGCAGATGGCGCGCAGAGCGTTCCTCATATTGAGGTCGATGTCAAGGCACTTGATGTTGATTTTCTGGCATTTTCCGGCCATAAGATGATGGGACCAATGGGTATTGGTGCGCTGTATGGAAAGAAGGAATTGTTGGAATCAATGCCGCCGTTTTTATTTGGCGGAGAGATGATTGATACTGTCACAAGAGAGGGTGCCGTGTATGCACCAGTTCCGCATAAGTTTGAGGCAGGCACTGTTAATGCAGCAGGTGCAGTTGGACTTATGGCAGCGATCCGTTACTTAAAAGAGATTGGATTTGATACTATTGAAAGACGTGAGGCAGAATTAACGCAGTATGCAGTAAAGCGCCTTTTGGCAATTCCTGGCGTGCACATTCTTGGTTCACAGGATCCAAGTGAGCATCACAGCATTGTGACATTCCTTGTTGACAATGTGCATCCGCATGATGTTGCATCTATTCTTGATATGGATCACATTGCAGTACGCGCAGGTCATCATTGTGCACAGCCGCTTCTGCAGCATTTAAATACGTCAGCAACCACACGTGCAAGTTTTGCATTTTATAATACAATGGAAGAGGTTGATGCTCTGGCAGAGAGCCTCGCTCAGGTAAGAAGGAGGATGGGTTACGTTGACTAACAAAACCTTTTATAATGAAATTTTAATAGATCACAACATGCATCCGGGTCACAAGCATGATTTAGACGATGCAAACATGGTGATGGAAGGCTTAAATCCAACATGTGGTGATCATATTTGGCTGAAGCTCAAGGTTGAAGATGGCGTGATCGTAGATGGCTCCTTCGTAGGCGAGGGCTGTGCAGTTTCTCAGGCATCTGCTGATATGATGCTCGATCTGATTATCGGACAGAAGGTAGAGGATGCCGAGAAATTGGCAGATAACTTCTTAAAGATGATCAAGGGAACAGCTACAGAAGAAGAAATTGAAAGTCTTGAAGAAGCATCTGCGCTTGAAGATATCGCGCATATGCCGGCACGTGTAAAGTGTGCAGTGCTCGGATGGCATACCATGGAAGAGATGCTTAAATGTGATAAGTGCAGCGGACATGGGGAGTGCAGTCACTGCAACCCGGAAGGTTGATAAAAAAGTTTTGCTTAAAGAGTCTTACTGGTTTTCAAAAATTATATTTGAAAATTGGTAAGGCTTTTATTTTTGAATCTTTTGAAAATGTAATTTACCTAAAATACATATTGACAAGAAGCCTTAAGAATGGTATTGTATAATTGTAATTTATCTAAAATACTTAAAGAAGGGAGAGACAATGAAACAGCAAAAGCTAGAAGATATTATGCAGTTTGCTATGGGAAAAAATATAACGCGGTTAAAAAATGCAGAAAATATTGTGTATACGCCAGATGATTTTGAAAATGATTTACATAGCAGGAATCAAAGTAGAACTGCTTCGGAATGTATTATAAGCATGATTAAATTAAAAGCAGCTCCGATATCTATAGAAACAGAAAAAATGTATATTACATCTAATTTTTTGAAATGTTCGTTTGATAGAAATGTACTGGATTCATGGTATTTTTGCTATCAGTTTAATCAAAGTAAAGAGATTGAAGAGCAGATTGCTCGCTGTCAACAGGGAACTACATTGAGTGTAAAGAAACTTACAATTCAAAGCGTTGGCAAATTGGATATGTCGATTCCAGATATTGATCAACAACACATAATTGGAGCTATTTATCGGAACGCGATTATTCAAAGAGATTTAATGATTCAGCAGGCTGAAAATATGATGAATATGACATTGACGATTTTAAAAAAATACGAGGAGAATTAAGAAATGGCAACGACAAGTAAAGATTTATTACAAGTCTTATGGGAAGGCGCAGACGTACTTCGCGGTAAAATGGATGCAAATGAGTATAAGACTTATCTTTTGGGATTGGTATTTTACAAATATCTATCAGATTCTTATTTATCAAAGGCATATGATTTGCTAATGGATGAGACACCAGAAAAAATAGAGGAAGCGCAGAAAGTTTACGAAGAAGCAGTTTTAAGTGAAGATGCAGGGGATTTTCTTGAAGAGCTGAAAAAGTCTTTGCGTTATACATTAGAGCCAGGAATGACGTTTACCAGTATGATGAGTGATGTAAGAAATAATTGCTTTAAAAGAGAGAAATTGCAGGCTGCTTTTAATCGTGTGCAGGAATCGGATCCACTTTTTGAAGGATTATTTGCAGATGTGGATTTGTATTCGAATCGTTTAGGAACAGGAGACCAAAAGCAAAGTGCAACGATTGCAGAGTTACTTCGTGTGCTAGATAGTGCTGATTTGATTCATGTAGAGGGCGATGTTCTTGGAAATGCATATGAATATCTGATTGGTCAGTTTGCTTCTGAAACTGGAAAAAAGGCTGGAGAGTTCTACACGCCACATGGCCCGGCACAGATTCTTTGTAGAATTGCGATGATGGGACAGGAGGAGAAAAAAGGACTTCAGGTTTATGACCCGTGTATGGGATCAGCCTCTTTGATGTTAAGCTGTAAAAATTATTCAAAAGAACCAGATTATATTAAATACTATGGCCAGGAATTGATGCCGTCTACTTATAATTTAGCCAGAATGAATATGTTTCTTCATGGAGTTCACCCAGAAAATCAACATTTGAGAAATGCAGATACATTAGATGCAGATTGGCCAACAGATGAAGAGACAGAGTTTGATGTAGTAACTATGAATCCTCCGTATTCTGCGAATTGGTCAGCAGCAGAAGGTTTTAAACAGGATGAGCGTTTCATGGATTACGGTGGAAATCTTGCACCAAAGTCAAAGGCAGATTATGCATTCTTATTACATGGCTTTTATCATCTCAAGCAAACAGGAACGATGGCAATTGTTCTGCCGCATGGCGTATTATTCAGAGGAGCATCAGAGGGGCGTATCCGTGAAATTTTATTAAAGAATGGAGCGATTTATGCTGTAATTGGTCTTCCATCTAATATGTTTTATAATACATCAATTCCAACATGTATTGTAGTACTTAAAAAGCATAGAGAAGGCCGAGATATATTGTTCATTGACGCATCAAAACTTTTTTTAAAAGAAAAGAAGCAGAATGTTATGACAGATGATCATATTGATCATGTATTAGAAATGTATAAAGAGCGAAAGACGGTAGCTAAAGAGGCATATCTGGCATCTTATGAGGATGTGGAAAGAAATGACTTTAATTTAAATATTCCTCGTTATGTAGATACTACAGAAGAAGAGCCAGAGATTAGTCTGAAAGATTTAACTGCTAAAATTCGCAATACAGATAGAGAAATAAAGAAAGAAAATCAATCCTTACTTGAATTAATGAAAAATTTGACCTTCCAAAATTTGCAGACGAAAGAAGAAGTTGAAGCGTTAATTCACGTATTTGAGGAGATGTAGTTATGAGCAATATACCAAAGATAAGATTTAAGGGATTTACGGAAGAGTGGGAACAGCGTAAGTTCTCAGAATTGTATGTTAGATCCAGTGAAAAAAATGATGGCAGTATAGGAATGGATAGAAATATTACCGTGGCAACAATGCAGTTCAAAGAGGATGTCAAAGTTTCCACAGTTGAATATCTTAAGACATATTATACATTTAATTTGGGCGATATTGCTTTTGAAGGACATCAGAGCAAAGAGTTTAGGTATGGCAGATTTGTTGAAAATGATATTGGAAACGGTATAGTTTCTCATATTTTTGCTGTTTTTAGCCCCATCAAAGAGTTTGATTTACAATTTTGGAAATACGCAATCAATAACGAAATATTGATGCAGCGTATCCTTTCCAGAAGTACAAAAGCGTCAACAATGATGCACGATTTGGTTACTGAAGATTTTTTGAATGAAACATTTTTAGTTCCGTCATTGGATGAACAAAAGCAAATTGGAGCTTACCTCAAAAGCCTCGACCACCTTATCACCCTTCATCAGCGTAAGTATGATGAGATAACTGAATTAAAAAAATATATGTTGAAAAAAATGTTTCCAGCGAAAGGTAAAAACACTCCAGAAATTCGATTTACAGGATTTACGGAAGATTGGGAACAGCGTAAGTTGGGGGAGATAATTGAAAAGTTAACAGGTGGTACATCAATTGCTCCAGATGATTATGTAGAAAGTGGTTATAGAACTATCCCAAAAGGAGCTATTAATAATTCAGGTATTGCTGATATGTCTGGTTGTAAGAATGTTTCAGAAGAATTTTTTGTAAAGAATATTTCTAGCAAAACTTCAACTGGTGAATTGGTAACATCATTAAGAGATTTAGTTCCAACAGCACCTAATATGGGGAGAATTGTGCGTATTTGTGGAGATTCAGAGGAGTTTCTTATGCCACAAGGCGTATATAGTATAGTTGTAAAAAATAATATTTCGGAAGATTTTTTAATAACATATTCTAATAGTTCAGAATACCGAAAGATTATTATGGCTGAAAAAAATGGTTCTACTCAAGTTCATATACGAAATGGTGAATTCTTAAATATTGATATTCCATTGCCATCATATGAAGAACAAAAGAAAGTTGGCTCATACTTTGCCGCCATTGACCACCTCCTCACACTTCATCAGCAAAAGCTTGATGAATTAACCGAGCTAAAAAAATATATGCTGCAAAATATGTTTCCAAAGAAAGAAGGTTAAATATGCCAGAGTTAGAAGCAATTATTGAACGAAGATTGATTGCACAGTTATGCAATGAAGAATCTCAGTGGACGTATAGACCAGATATCAAGACAGAGGATCAGCTGTGGAATAATTTTAAGTATATTCTGGAGCAGAATAATAAGGCAAAATTAAATGACATACCGCTTAGTGAGTCAGAATTTGCCAAGATCAAAAATGACGTTTCTCATTCATCGTTTTATGATGCTGGGAAATGGATGGTTGGAGAAAATGGACAGGTTTATGTACATATCCAGAGAGGAAACGAAACACTGCATCTTATGGTCATGAATAATGAGCATATTGCAGGAGGAACCAGTGTTTATGAGGTAATTAACCAGTATCAGGCATTTGCATCTGAAGAGAATGGAGATAAGCGAAATCGAAGATTTGATGTGACATTACTTATTAATGGTATTCCAATGATTCATATTGAGCTTAAGAATAAGAATCATTCTTACATGGATGGATACAGGCAAATTAAAAAGTATATAGCAGAAGGAAAGTTTCGCGGTTTATTTTCGAATGTTCAGATGTTTGTTGTAAGCAATGTTGTGGATACGAAATATTTTTCGGCAGCGAGAGATACAGAGTTAAATAAAAAATTTATTACGGGCTGGATTGATGAAAAAAATGTTCCCGTATGTGATTATATTGAATTTTCAAAAGTTGTACTTCGGATTCCGCAGGCTCATGAGATGGTAACGCAAAATATGGTCTTGGACAATGATAAAAAGAAACTTTTGATTCTTCGCCCATATCAGATCCATGCCATTAATGCTATGCGTCAGGCATCTAAACGAGGCGAGTCTGGGTATATTTGGCATACTACAGGTTCAGGAAAGACAATGACTTCTTATAAAGCAACCAGAAATTTGCTGATGGATATTCCATCAATAGAGAAGACAATATTTTTGATTGACCGAAAAGAGTTGGATACACAGACAACAATGGATTTTCAATCTTATGCGGAACAAGATACGATTGATGTAGATGATACAAATAATGTAAAAAAGTTGATCAAACGATTAGCCGATGGAAAACAGCAGATGATAGTAACGACAAGGCAGAAGTTACAGAGAATGATTAATGGTAGTTTGAAAGAGAGTGACAAAAACTATCAGAAAATTAAGAATCTTCGTGTGGCTTTTGTAGTGGATGAGTGTCATCGTGCAGT
>ENA-OPCN01000368-OPCN01000368.1-human-gut-metagenome-genome-assembly--contig:-NODE-368-length-42153-cov-3.198537_pt1 | contig 42153 bp, 42 predicted proteins | sample MGYA00241567_ERZ501485 | MGnify/ENA primary metagenome ERZ501485 (study PRJEB25962, sample SAMEA2042579) | human gut metagenome | biome: human gut; feature: human-associated habitat; material: faeces...
CCGGCAAGCCGTTATCGTAACTGCATATTTTAGTTGCAGTGTCGGTATCATACTTTCTTCCTTTAATTATTTTTAACATTTTATTTTCCTCCTTTAATTATCTATGATAACCCTCCAGCCTTTGTAGGTCGCAGGATATGCTCTTTTCCCTAACATAGTAGCTCGCACTTGGGACATTCCTGACACTACATTGTAAAACTGCTGTGTATCGGGTTTGCAACCGAAATGTTCTTCACCGTGTAACCGCAACCAGTTATTCAACGAATGAAAACGGTAATGTACATTTTGCACCTCTGCATTGCACCGACGCACCGAAATGCGTCGGAATTGCACTTTTACATATACTTTTTTAACTCGCTCACGAAATCTTTGTCTATTCCCTCTGATACTTTGTCGATATTTTCTATACCATAACCGAACATTGCTACACGGCTTGCGAAATACTGCCAATCAGCCTCCGTATAGTCGCTGTCGAACATTGCTGAAAATAAATCTGAACAATTATCTGATTTTCTTTTTGTTATTTCAGTATTTATTTTATCTACAACTAATCTAAATCTATTTTTTATTTTTGCAGGTTCTTCGCCGCTTAATTGTCTGCGACAGTCGGTATACAATTCATTCCAACCGTCCTCCGGAACAGTTTCAGTAATAAAAATTCTATAACCATCTTCGCCGTTTGAACCTATATATTCTTCGACAGCGTATTTAACAGCTCCGTCAACAACGTATTTTAAAATTTTAATTTCATCATCAAATAGTATAGGTAGTTCCACGTATTCAACACCTTTGTTTTCTAATGTTTCTGTAAACGACTTTTTACCACTTTGATAAATTACTTTTTTTTCGTTATGTAATAGTTCTTTCATTTTAATCTTCCTTTCTCATTGCCTTTCGGCTAACCTCTTTTGTTATTTCTGATTACATTATAGCATACTTTTATGCTAAAGTCAATACTTTTATGCTAAAGTTAAATAAGATTATGAAAAATATACATATATTCCTATGACGATTTATGCAATATATACAAAATGTAAAAATATCAAAATTGGAAAATAGTGAGGGGGATAGATTTGATTTACTACATATAGTAGGTAGAACCGTCGTGGTGACGGTGGGTTAATATTTCACTGATTGTCGGTGGGGACGGAAATATTAAATTCGTGAAAAAGGGGGTGTCAGCCATCGCAAAACAGAGAACATATACAGACGCCGACCGTGAGCAGGCATTTGCGGAATACACGGTATTGGGAAATTGGGAATTAGTATCGCGCAAAATGGGTATTCCCGTAAACACGTTAAAATCGTGGTGGCGACGACATCCGCCTGATATGGACGAATATGCAGAAAAACGCCGAGAGGTCCGCGAGGGTTTCATCGAAACGGCGAGCAGAGCCATTGAGAACGGCACGGAGCTGATTAACAGACGTATGGAATTGGCGTTAAAACATCAGCGTGAATTAGAAGAACTAATGAACGATATTCCGGCTGATGAAATGACAGCAACGCAAAAACAGGAATTGCGAGCGAAGATACGGTCATTGGAACTGCACAAGTTGTCTGAAATCAGTACGGCGGTCAATACGTTGTATGACAAACGTGCATTAGCACAAGGACAATCGACCGAAAATACGACGATTGAAATTAAAATGCCACAGGACGTGATGAAATATGCAGAATAGTCTGAAATTAGACCTATCACGCACAAATCCGAAACAGGAACAGTTTTTCACTGCACATAACCGAATGATTATGTACGGCGGAGCGAGAGGCGGCGGAAAGTCGTGGGCGGTCAGAATGAAAGCAGTGCTATTGGCTATCAGATATGCAGGTATAAAAATGTTATTCCTGCGACGGACATACAGGGACTTGGAGCGTAACCACGTTCGCGAGTTAGAGCCGCTATTGAAAGGTATAGCGAGATATAGCAAACAGGAAAAGTGTTTCTATTTCAATAACGGTTCGCTGTTGGAAATGGGATATTGCGACAGTGAAAGCGACGTCAATCAATATCAGGGTATCGAATACGATGTCATTTTTATGGACGAAGCAACGCAATTCACCGAATATCAATATTCAACATTAACAGCGTGTATCAGAGGTGCTAATTCGTTTCCGAAACGTATGTATCTGACGTGTAACCCCGGCGGTGTCGGTCACGAATGGGTAAAACGTCTGTTTGTATCACGAAAATACAGGAATGCAGAAAATCCTAACGATTATATGTTCATTCCTGCGACGGTGTTTGATAATGCGGTGTTATTGGAAACAGATACAGGCTATGTTGATATGTTAAATAATCTGCCCGACGGACTGCGAGAGGCGTGGCGTGACGGCAGTTGGGATTTGCTTGAGGGGCGTTATTTCGATGAATTTGACAGGTCAATACATATTGTTAAACCGTTTCAAATTCCTGAACATTGGCGTAAATATCGCGGAATGGACTACGGTTTGGATTGTTTGGCGTGTGTATGGGTGGCTATTGATGAACACGGTAACTACTATGTTTACCGCGAGTACGCCGAAAGCAACAAAGTTATTTCAGTCGGTGCAGGGGAAATAGTCAATCTGACGCCGACTGACGAACGAATAGAATACACCGCCGCTCCGCTCGATATGTGGGGCAGAACACAAGAAAGCGGTAAGTCAAAGGCGGATTTGTTCCGTGAGGGCGGTTTGCCGTTGTTGAAAAGTTCAAATAACCGTGAAGCAGGGTGGTTGGCAGTCAAAGATTTATTACAGGTCAAGAACGGCAGTAGCCGATTGATGATATTCGATAACTGCATTGAATTAATCGACTGTTTAACATCACTGCAACGTGATACCAAACACCCGACGGACTGTGCGACAGAGCCACACGATATAACACATTTACCTGACGCGTTGCGATATTTCGTGTTGCAATTCACATCACCGTCAAAACCGCCAAAAGAGGAAAAGACGGCGGTACAAAAGTACAGAGAGAAAGCATTAAAAGGCAGATTAGAAAAAAGGAGGAGCTATTTCTAATGAAAATCAAGAAGATAAAGAGAAAATGCGAAGTCAGAGGGTGCAAAAATACCGATACATATTCACTGACAAATACAAATGAATTCGGTAACAGTGTCATTATCTGCGAAGAATGTTTAAAAAAGGCGGTTAAAGCTGTTGCGGAATACGACCCATCAGCAGAGAAAAAGACGGTATCAGTACCACCGCCACCACTATTTTTCCACGGTGGAATAGAGAAAACAGCTAAAAACGTGGAAGAAACAGCGGAAACAAAGCCTATTCCATATACAAAAGAGTATTTGGACGGTGTTAAATACAACGATTTGAAAAAAATCGCAAAGGAAATGGGTATCAACGCAAACGCCGGCAAAGAAACGTTGATTGAAAGCATTTTACAGGCTGATTAAGGGGGAATGGCTATGAATGTAACAGGGTTTCTGCTATGCGTTATAGCTGTTCAGACGTTAACCATAGTAGGAATGTCAATAGTGCAACATATCGAACGAAAAGACCTGTATAACAGGTTGATGTGCAGAAATATGACCGAATACAACAACATCAAAGCCGATGAGCCAAAGCAACCTATCAGCAGGCATAAAGCCGTTTTGAATAGGTGGCGCAAGAACGACGTAAAGGTTGGTGATGAATAATGAATTTAAGATATTCACCTGTATTGCAGGGCATAAAGGCGAGTGTTAAGAGTATGTTTTCACCGCCTAACAGTGAAAGCGCAGATGATGAAGAAGTTGACAGAGTAATTGACACCGACGACGACGGAAACCAACTGTACAAAGAAGATATTATCGCAAATATTCACGAAGAATTAGAGAAACGCCGTTCAGCACGTTCAGCATTGGAAACACAATGGCATTTAAACGCTAATTTTTTAGTCGGTAATCAGTATTGCGATTTTAACCCATACAGTCGCGAAATCGAGCAGTTAGAGCCTGTATACGATTGGTTGGAACGCGAAACGTTTAATCAGATTGCACCGTTAATAGATACGCGAATTGCTAATCTGAAAAAGATTAACTACAGAATGAAAGTCAATCCACGCACAAACGAGTTAGAGGACTACGCAAAGGCTGAAACATCAACTACGATATTGCAGTATTTGCAGACTTCAAGCGATTTCGATACCAAAAAGAACACTGCAATACAGTGGAATGAATTGTGTGGTAATTGTTTTTGGCTATCGTGGTGGGACAAAGACAAAGGCGAGAAATACGCCACCGAAAAAGTCGTTACTGTTGATGATGAGGGAAATGAGCAAAAATTTGAACAAGCGTTTTACCAAGGTGATTTGGAATACGGATTGATAACGCCGTACGAAGTGTTCCCTGAAAGCATTTTCAAAGAAGGCGTAGAGGCGCAACGTTCAATTATTTTGGAGCAGGTCAAGACCAAAGAGGAAATATACGACCTATACGGTATCAAGGTTGAGGGTACAACGGTTGAAACGTTTGAGCTAACACCTGTTGTTGCCGGAGGCGGTTTCGGTTACGAGAATACCGTCACAACATTAGGTACACGTTCGGTAGATAACGCCGCAAAAGTGATTACATACTTTGAACGTCCGACAAAACATAGACCGGACGGAAAAATGATAATCATTGTCGGTGACGAACATTTGGTTTACTACGGTCCGCTACCGTATTCACGCATACCGCTAACGCAAATGATGTGTCGTGAAACGGCAGGACAATTTTTCGGTAGGTCAGTAATCGAAGATTTGATACCACGTCAGCGTGCGTATAACGGTTGTCTAAACCGTATACACGAATACATCAAACGCATTGCAATACAGGGTTTCTATGCCGAAGAGGGCAGTATCGACATTGAAGAATTTGAACAGAACGGTGCGGCACCCGGTGCAATGTTGGTATACAGACAGGGAACAAATGCACCTACACCTATTCCGAATGGCAATTTACCGTCAGAAATAATGACGGAACGCTACAATCTGAAAAATGATATGGAATATGTAGCAGGTGTATCACAGCTGATGATGAACGGTGCAACGCCTGCAGGCGTAACGTCAGGTACAGCTATACAGAACCTTGTTGACATAGACAATACACGTCTATCACTAACCGGCGACCATATCCGAAACAGTATCAAAAATTTGGCGGTAATGTGGCTTGAAATCTACAAAAAATACGCAAATACACGACGTGTGCTGAATTGCACAGGTAAAAATCGTATCGGTAATGCGATTATTTGGAATAGCGACGATATTAACAGCTATGACGTGGAATACGTCACTGAAAACGAACTACTGATGTCGGAAGAAGTGCAAAAGGAACGTTTCTTCGACGCGTACAAAATGGGGCTGTTTACCGACGCAAACGGTCAGATACCTGAACGTGTAAAACAGAGGGCACTGGAGTTTATGAAAGTAGGCAATTACACCGAAATAATGAACATCAATGCACTGCAAATACAGGCGGCACAACGTGAAAACGTATTTTTTGAGCAGGGTGCAGTGCCGAGAGTATCAGAGTTTGACGACCACGATATACACATAGACGAACACCTGCGGTATATCTTGCAGTTGGATTTTCAGCTGTTAAAACTGAAAAAGCCGGAGTATGCAAAGGCGTTAGAGGACCACATCAGACTACATAAACAGGCACAGGCACAAGACCAACAACAGAATATGTTGGCAATGTTAGCACAACAAGGACAAAGATAGGAGGATATACATAATGGATAATTTCTACGACGCAAGACGAGCGACCGAAGATATGTTCGACGGTCAGACGGTGTTAGGGGAAGACAGTACCCCCCAAGACACCCCACAAAATACCCCCCAAGAACAACAGGAGGGACAAGTACAAGAGGAACAAGTACAAGAGAAACAACCGCAAGAACAGGTACAAGAACAACCGCCGCAAGAGAATAATGCGGTTGATGAGGCGGCAAATGTAGCACAGGCGGCGGCACAAGCGGCGGCTGAACGTGAACAGGAATACCAACGCATTATGGCAGAAAACGAACAGCTAAGACAGACAAATAACGAATTGCAACAGACTATAACACAGCAATCACAGCAACGTGAGCAAGCGATTATAGATGACGCAATGCAAATGCCTATGTTGGACGTTAATCGTTTAGCATTCGAGGACGATGCAACTGTTCAGCAAATGCAACAGGACTATGCAAATGCAATGCAAAAATACGTCACACAGCAAGTGCTAAAAGACGTTGAACCTGCCTTGCAATACGCAAAGGACGGTATGCGTGAGAAAGAAAAAAGGGAAATGCTTGAGGCGTTCAAAGGTGTAGATGAACTGAAAGGTATTAACGATATGTTGCCACAGCTGGACTACATCATTGAACATAACAAGTGGTTAGACAACGACGATATACCTATGGACGAAAAGTATTTGACGGCGTATATGATTGCAAACGGCGTAAATTCCGCGAATACACCGCCACCGTCAGACCCAACAGCAGAAGAATTAATGAAATACTACGACAGCAATCCTGAATTTCAACAAATGATTGAAAAAAAGAGATTGGACGACATTAAACAAAGTCAGCAAGTGCCTGCAATGTCAGCGTCAAACGGTGCTGTAAACGCGGCATTAACAATAAAAGAAAAACCAACAACTTGGGACGACGCCTCCAAAAGAACACGAAATATGTTCAGAGAGAGATAACGTACCCACAAATGACAAAAGAGGGAGATACTTAAATGGGAAGAGAACAAAACTTAAAAACTATTGAAGAGGCTCTAAAATCTAACTACTTACCGGTATGGAATAACCTACTCGGTATCGAGCCTACACCACTACTATCAAAAATCAAGAAAAAGCCATTGGTAGCAAATGAGATTGTTGCGTCAGCTCCAATCGGTCTATCAGGCGGTTTTGGCTACGGCGAAGAAGGACTTGCGACACCTGAAGCAGGTAACGTTATGTTCAAGCGTTTCAGAACATACGCAAAAGATATGTATACAAACGTTGAATTGTCAATCAAAGCTGTACAACTTACAGGCAAGGACGGCGCTATGGCAAACGCACTTGACACAGAAGTTAAGGCGGCGTACGAAACAGCAAAATGGAATGTCGGACGTTCACTATTCGGCAATGGTACAGGTGCATTAACAAAGGTTGTTAAACAGACAACTCCGACAACAAAAGTTGAAGTAACTGACATTAAGTACGTCAAGGAAGGCTTGATTGTAGACTTTTATCCGACCTCGGCTACAACGCCGAACGACGTGGTTGCTAAACAGCTACGAATTATGGCAATTAACCGTACAAAGAACAGCAACGGTAACTATGAGATTATCCTTGACAAATCACCTACAACAGCACTTGTTGACGGCTTTATGACGGTGCAGAACTCATTTAACCGTGAAATCACAGGTCTTGGTGCTATCTTCGACGATGAAGTCCCTACAATTTACGGCGTAAGCAAGGCAGACAATCCGATTATCAAGCCTATTGTTATTGACGCAAATGATAATGTTGAGGACAGCATTATTACAAAGGCTCTAAGACGTGCCGAAAAGGACAAGAACTCAAAGGTTGATATGCTGTTGTGTGGTGACGAAGCGTACGACCACTACACAGAATACCTAAGAGTAAACAATATCAGAGTTGAACAGAACACCTTACAGGGTGGTTTCAAATCAATTCAGTTTGCTTTCGGCAACAGACAGGTTGATGTTGTCAACGAAATGTTCGTGCCGGATGATGAAATTTGGGGTGTTGATACATCAGCACTTGAACTACATACACAGGAATGGAAATTCGCTGACCTACAAGGCGGTGGCATTTTCAACCTAAAGGAAAATTCATCAGTTTACAGAGCGTTGCTTGCAAACTATGGTGATCTTATCTGCTCAAATCCTGGTGGTCTAATCAGAATTTACAACTGTATTTAATCTTTACGGCAAGGTAATTATATGTTGCCTTGCCGTATTTTTGCCGTTATTTTAGGCACTTGCTGAAATATTTTTTTCTGAAATGCGGTGATAGATTGGAACAAGCAGAAGTAACACTTAAAGAAATATATGAAAAAGTAAGTCTTAAAGTACCTCTTGAACAGCGACGGTTCTTTAATTTCTTTAACGACACCGTTGCAGAACTTGAAGCATTATATCCCGACTTACTGTTCAAAGAGGGTGTGCATTTTACACCGGTACACGATTTATCGGACGAAAACGTTGTATTACCGCTTTATACTCCGGCAATCGTGGACAATATCTTATACCTTTGTGGTTACGACCAACAAGGTATATTCAAACAGGAATTTACACGAAAATCAAGAAATGCCTATGTGCATTATTGGAAAAATCACGCACATAACAGACGTGTACGACGAATGAGGTGGTAGAGAAGTGTTTGACAGTGGAATATCTGCAAAAGCGTTAATAGCAGAATTACAGAGTGAAGTGGACGTCGCACTTCCTATCACAAATTCGACGTATGCAACGTGGCTGAACAGTCTGCAATGGCTGTTATACAGTGCGATTATAAAAGAACAGAACGACTTGATAATTACCGAACCGCAAGAGGATGTTATACAGCTTGCAAACCTTGATGTTTCGGATAATGAAGCACCGATACGGTTTGAAGATATATATGCGGTGTATGCAGATACAACACAATTAATAAAGACGAGTATAACAAGCGGTTTCGTATTTCCCGATTGTTTTTATAAAAAAGGTGATAATTTAGCTGTTAAAATGCAAAAAACACCTAATTTTATTAAATTAATCTATCATATCAAGCCCAAATTGATAAAAGTAAATGAAAATGACGAAATACAAGACGGTAACGTGATGATACCGATAGAATTTATCGAATTGGTAAAGTCAAAGCTAAGAGGCGAAGCATATTCACTTGAAAATGAGTACGGTCCTGCGTCAAATTGGCTCAACAATTACAATATTTTACTTGAAAATTTCAAACAATGGCTATCTGATAAAGCCCAACAATTCGGACAGTAAAGGAGAGGTTATATGGCAAAGAAACAAAACGAATTACAATTCGGACAAGTACCATTACCACAGGCACTAAAGCAATATAGCCTTTCCAAACTGAATTGGAGTGGTTTAAACAGACGGCAAGTTATAGATACAGGTGCTTTGTCTATGGAATGCAACATTTCTACAGTCGAGGCACCTTATTTAACACCGTCGCAAAGCAGAGTAGACATATTGTCCGATATGGGACTTGAATACAAACACCCTATATCGCTATTCAGTTTTGATGATTTCCTTGTTGTTATCTATCGTGACGATACAGAATTAAAACTTGATTATCTCGTTTTGAGCGACAAGAAAAACAGTAAAGGACAAATCACAAAAGTATATACAGGTCTAATAAAAAAGGGTGTGACAGAAGAAACTGACGCGATACAGCGTAGTATGGTGCAATTCAATGTATATGAAAATGCCGTTGATGTACTTGGCGGCACATATGTAAAGAAATTGATACTGTTTCCTGACAAAGTATCTATGTTTATGAAGATTGTAGATACAGACAAAGACCCTACTACATTTGACAAACAGGCAGTTAAGGACGGCAATGCCGATATTGATGTTATGTATTGTCAAAAAGAAAGTAGCGGCAAAAAAACTTACTATGTTTGGAATGGGGCGATAGGCAGATTTACTTTGACAGGTGGCGTGAACTACTTTAAAACAAGCAATTTGGATGTTGAAATAAAAAAATACTACAATGACGGATATACTCAGACGAAAGACGAGTATTACAATGACGGTTACAGAAAGTCAAGTAAACAAACGTATAATGACGGTTACAAAAAGACGGAATATAAGGTGTTCCGTGACGGTTATGTGCCGATAGAAGATACGAATGAAACAACATATGACGGTGGTGATGTGTATTACTACGAAAGGCAAGGCGAATACTCACCGTATACATACACCGTTGCCACTTGGTTACAGCAAGGTGATAAGTTAAAAGGAAAAGGTTTATATCAAAGAGAGCCTGCACCATTGGGAACAAATACAAATGTAACATTTTACGAGCGAACAGGCACTTCGTTCCCTTATACATATGTGAAAGTTCGCAATCTGAAAACAGGCGATAATATATCAAGTTACTATGAAAAGGTTTCTGATAGCACAGGTACGGTTCAAACCAAACTATATGTAAGAAAAGCTGATGATAACGGTACGATAATACCGTATGAGTATGAGGAAGTAACTGATATTGCATACGGTACGAATATAACCGATTATTACGAAAAGATAAGCGACAAAGAAGTTACGGCAAAAGCATATTACAAAAGAACCGAAAACACCGATAAGGATAGCGACGATAAATACAAATACGAATTGATTAAAAACCTTGAAAACGGCAAGAAAGTATCAAAGTATTATGAATTTACCGAAAACTATGCACCGCCTGAGGGGAGCAATAAGAGTTGCTATTGGCTTAACACTTACGATAATCAAACCTATCAATTTTGTAGCGATATAGGTGGCGGAAAAAGTGGTTTCGGAATAACTGTTTCGCCGTCGTTCCCTAATCTAAAGTATGCGGTAGTACATTTATCACGACTTTTTGGAGTTGATGAGGATAGAGTACACGTTTCAGGCTACAACGACTACACGAATTGGAACTTAGACACCGTAGCCGAAAGTAATGATAGTAATGCGTGGAGCAGTGCCTCACAAACCAACACAAAAGCAGGCGGTAACTTTACAGGTATAACAGTGTATGACAACCACGTTGTTTGCTTTAAACGTGACTTTATGCACGAAATATACAACAGTAAAAATCCGTTCAGATTGGTTGACGTGTATGCGGAGGGGTCTATTGACAACAGGAGCATACAAGAGGTAAACGGCAAACTGATATTTGCGTCAGATGATGAAATCAAGGTGTATACAGGCTCACAGCCGCGTGAGATTGGCTACAATCTTGGCATTGATGAGTTCAAAAGTGCTGTATCGGGTAGTGACGGAAGAAACTATTACTTGTATTGTACAGACAGACAAGGCGAAATGTATCTGTTTGTGTATGACACAATGGTCGGTCAATGGTCGCAACAAGCAATCGAAAGTGAAGTATTAGGCTTTGCACATAACAAAAACGGTATGTATATGTTATGCAAAGACGGTGTTGTATACAAAATGGATACGAACAAATATACGGATGATTGGAGCTGTGAAACAGATTTATCAACCATACTGACATCATCATCATCAAGCACATATCAGACAGTAAATATCAAACATATAGCAAAATTTCAAATGCTTGCGTATATTGAGGGGCGTTTCAAGGTGTATGCACTGTACGACAATGAAAAATTTAACCCTGAAACATCGCAGTTGCTATATGACAGTAACGGTCGGAAAGGTATGCAGGCAATACGCTTAAAACCACGAATGACCGCTAATTATGGCTACAAGTTACATTTTGAGGGACACGGTTATGTGCGTTTCTATGAAATGGAACTCGGTATTACTCCAGGAGGTGAGTTATTTGTATCATCAAGATGATATTAACAATATGAATTACAAACAGCTTAGAGAAATGGTATCGGAATTAAACGACAATTACATTAAGCTGAAAAGGACATTAGAGGACGCTTTAGACAACATAGACGAAAGCAACCTCGCAACCACTTTGCGAAAGAAATTAAACGGCTATGATACTCAATTCAGTGTAACGGCTGAAAAGATAGAAAGTAAAGTATCGTATGAGGACTTAGAAAACAATCTAAGTCAATATTCAACTGTATCACAAACGGCACAAGCTATTGAAATGTCAGTAGTATCAAGTCAAGAATACACGGATAATTCAGTAGAAACATTATCTTCAACGTTCACTATGACTGCCGACGGAATATCTACAAGGGTTTCAAAGCTAAAGAAAGGTGTGGAAACACAATTCAATCAAACAGCAGAAAAGATTGAATCACTTGCATTCGAAAAAATGAATACATCAGAGGCTGTTACAGTAAAAGAAAAACCGTCCGCAAGCGATAAAACGTTGGATAAAGAAAAACTCTGCAAGTATAACAACAAATATTATTATTTCAATGATATTTTACAAGATTGGTTAGAGTATGACGAAAAAAACGGCATTAATTCTGCATTCACTCAAATATCAGGCGGATTTATATTGAACGGTTGCGTAAAGGTGAGCGGTGACCTTATAACAGAGGGAACGATAACAGGTACAGATATAGTTGGAGCGAAATTTTATAATGAGGATAAAAGGGCGTATGTGACTATTGGTAATTCAAGTGGTAATTATGGTGATTTGACATTGAAGCGAGTATCGAATGGCAAAGGACAAGAAGTTTTTCAGATTTACGATACGGGTGTTGGTATTGCTATAAAAGCTGTAGGAACGTCTTTTATAGGTTCGACTGGAAGTAAGACATACCCCAAAGGCACTTGGGATTTTTCGAAATGTACGGTAATAGGTTTACCGTCAAGTACAAGTTAAGGAGGAAAATATATGTTATTTAGAATAGGTGATAACGTTGCGATGACGTGTAAAAACCCAAACGAAACACTGTTGTTTATAAACAGAGTACCAACAGCTTGGTTATTCTCGATAGATATAGAGATATGTCAAAAGGTAAAGAGAATGATTGTTGAAGAACAAAATCTTAAAGATATAAAAATTGAATATGAAAGTGAAGATTGTACAACCGGCAGAGTTGTTGACTTGCCTATGGACAGTCTACACAGCTTTACTATCGACTATGCAAGCGGTATGGCGCACGTTGAGTTTAAAAGGGGGATAAATAATAATGTATAACAAACCAACAAACGCAGAAGAAATGGAAGAATTCGAACGAATGACAACCGGCTTCGATTATGTATATGAAGAAACAGTCGGTGCAGGAGAAATAATATATCTTAAAATGCCTGTTGTATCGGCAAATAAGAGAGGTGTGAACGATATAGGGTGGCAATGTGACGGTGACGACGTTGCTTTATATGCAACTATGTCAAGAAAACCGCATAAGACCGAACTATGGTCGGAAGTCAAAGAAAACTATGTTGTAAATAAGACTGTATCGGCGTTGAAGTTTGAAAACAAGGACACAAAGCCTTGTAATCTATGTGTAAGGGTGCGTTTAAATTAATGGGGGTGGTTAAATGAAGGGTAATGTATGTTATCAAAAGACAGACTTCGGCTCTGAAACACCTGACTTGCTTAATAAATACGTTCTGAAAATAACTCAAATAGCAGGAATATCACTCAAAAAAGATATTTCAAAAGAGAGTTTAAGGCTTGCTTTAAGCGTTCCTACACTTGTATCGCAACTTGTTAATGATAAAGAGTACATAACCAAATCTGAAATTGAGATTATACAAAAATCTCTTGAAGATATGGATAGTGTGTTAAACGGCAAGATTAACGATACAAATGCAAAACTTGATGACGAAATAAACACAAGGGAAATGCTTGAAAATGTGGTGAATTCACTGCAAATACTGGCTCACAAGCACAGTAACAAGAATGTACTTGATACTATCACAGAAGATAGAGTAGCAATATGGGACAAGGTGAAAGACCTTGATAAATACTTTGACTATATTGATTTTAAGGCTTTTGTCGAAGAAATAGTATATGCGTATACAAACGAACTTCAAAATCTGTACACAGCAATCGGTATTACATCATATGACGGTGGTGTATTCGGTATGGAACAGTTAGGAACAGAGCTTGACGGTGGTAACTTTGACAGTGAACCCGAAAACAGTTTTGATTGCGGTGATTTTAACCCGCTTGAACTGTCTGCACAAGTAACATCGGTCATTGATTGTGGAACGTATTAAGGAAAGGAGGATTGATAGAATGGCAACAAGATTTATAGCAAAGCACGGTTTGAAAAGTAACATAAACAAACTAAAATTATCTGAGGGCGAAATAGCTATCGCATACAGCGATGATAAAACAAGAGCCGAAATATACAGCGGCTCAAAAGACGGAACACCAATACTCTTGATACAAGAAATTAATGTATCAGAGTTGCTTGCGAACGCGAACAAGTACACAAACACAAAAATAAGCGAACTTGTAGACGGTGCACCCGAGGCTATGGACACCTTGAAAGAACTTGCTGACGCAATTTCTCAAAATAGTGATATTATGAGTGCATTGCAATCTGCTATTGGCAACAAAGCGAATGAGGCAGAGTTAAACGGTCATATTTCGGATACAAGCAATCCACATAATGTTACGAAAGAACAATTAGGTTTAGAAAATGTAGATAACACATCAGATATAGATAAGCCAATTTCAACCGCAATACAAGAAGCATTGGACGGCAAAGCACCAATAAAACATACAAGCACTACAAACACTTATGGTGCTGGTAATGGACTGATATATGGTCATTTAAAACTATCAGATAGCGTGTCGTCTACAAGTCATGTAAATAACGGTATCGCCGCTACACCTAGCGCAGTAAAAACCGCATATGATAAGGCGGTAAGTGCATACAATTTGGCTGATACCAAATTAGGCAAAGACTTTGTATCGGGTGGCTATATGGGTATTGATGAAGTCACAGAAACGCTGAACGATATGTGGAATGACAGGGTAGCACCGCCGACAACGATTACAATATCAAGTAGTACATCAAAACATATGCTAACAGCCGATTATTACTGTAGTGGCACAAACGACCAAACAGTGATTAATAATGCTATATCAGCATTGCCGTCAACTGGCGGCAAAATCGTATTATTAGAGGGTACCTACAATATCGGTGGGACAATAACGATAAATAAATCAAATGTAACAATACAGGGATTAGGTCACAACGTAATACTGAAAACGGCAACATCAACAACGGCGTTAAAGATGTTTGGCATTAGCAATGCTACAGGACTGATTATTTCAGATATAGTCATAGACTACGCAAATAATACGTCGGCTGACTGTATAGCAATTCAGTTGTATTCATCAGATAATGTTATTATAGAACACATCAATATACTAAATAACAAAGGAAACGGCATAGAGTGGTTTAACTGCAATTATACACGTTTTAGCGACATATCATTTATAAATGTTAGACAGTGTATATGGGACAGGGGACGCAACCATTCATCGATAATTGACAAATGGATTGTTGATACAGTCACAAACGGTATCACATTAGATTCATCGTCTACGTTAAATAAAATCGTCGATTGCATCGTTCGTTCGGCAACAGATAACGGAATAAAATCAGATGCCGCATACACAATGATTAATGACAATATTGTATATGGTTGTTCAAATGGTATAACTGTCAACGGTAATTGTTCAACAGTTGCAGATAATAATGTCCGTGATAGTGATATAGGAATATCAGTTAACGGTAAATACGTTAATGTATCGGGTAATACTGCAATTCGTGCTGACGATAGCGGTAACGTATCGTCATATAGCAGTAGCCAATACACAATATCAATGGGTTCATCATCTGCAAATTGTTTGGTAATAGGTAATATTATCAGTGGCAAAAACTACACCAATAATGGCGCGTCGACCAACACATTTGCAAACAATAAATATTAATGGGGGTGCTGATGATGAAATATAGATTTTATGGCGATTTGTTGCAGTTGGTTAAATATGAACTGACTGTAACAAATAAAATTGACTATCCGGACGAAACTACGGCAGAAACAACTGAAACGTTGACGGCGTGTACGGATAGTGAACGTGACGAACTGTTACAACGTTATCCGACTGCAACGGTGACGACGGTTGATAATACAGGTTACGAATGGTTAGACGGAATGCAATTTACACAGGAACAGTTGCAAAACGGCGAACTGGAACAGGCAATCGAAATGGGCGAAACCGCCTACAATGAAATGAAAAACGCACCGTCGCAAGATGAAATTAATGCAATGCTGATGTTACAGATTGCGGAACTGAAAGCAGGTGTTGGCGGTGAATAAAACATTGATAAAAAAATACTATCAAATGGGTATTTACAAAGAGAAACAACTTGATATATTCGTCAAGTCGGGAGATATAACAGAGCAAGACAAAAAAGAAATTATGGAGGGTTAAAAAATGGCTAATAAAATTCAATTTAGACGTGGACTGAGAAAGTTACTACCAACATTGTCGTTCGCTGAGCCGGCATACACAAGTGATACAAACGAGTTTTTTATCGGCACAGGCAAAGGCAATGTAAATATGAACGGTAGCTTGTGGTATACAGGCACAGCTTTAAGCGGTACGTCTGAAAACATCAACTATACATATGCGGATTGTCCTCTTGTTAAAGTGGGTGATGTGTACCTTAATACCGATTATGGCTATATCTATCAGTCTACTACAGCAGGTAGCGGTGAAGACGTAAAGTGGCAATACAAAGGTACGATAAGAGGACCACAAGGCATACAAGGTGTTAAGGGCGACACAGGAGAACAAGGTCCGCAAGGATTGAAAGGTGATACAGGTGCAAAGGGCGACAAGGGCGAAAAAGGTGAAACAGGAACACTTGGAAGTAATTCAGTGAAAACCGTGCATATTGCAGATGAGGCTATTACAAGAAGCAAACTTGCAGGAGATGTTTATGATTGGATAAATAGCGGTGAATATTCCGAATCTGAATGGAATTTTGACCAAACCATAAAAAATCTAATAAAAATAGGAGCAATAAACATACCGATTTTGGAATGTTATCCTGCAGAAAATATAGGGGCGAAGATAAACACAGTAGCTAAAGTAGGTGACTTGTTTATCATAAAAAATGTGGTTGCAGACCCGGATACAGAAGCAATAGAACAAATTCGCTATAATGATGATTTAGGTTCTGTTTTTGTTTTCAACGGAAGTATACAAAAAGGATATTGTGGAGTTTGTAGAGTTACTAAAGCCTTAAAAATAATAGATGTGGGAGAATATGAAAGCGGAGAGGTTAAACTGCTATTCACATTCAAACAAGGTGGAGAAGAAGTAGTAATACGCGAGGAGGATAAATAAATGAACATTTGGGAAACAATCAATATATTTTGGGTTACATTGGCGTGTAATCTATTCGTTAAAACCGTATTTATTGCGGTTATGTTAGATACAGTTTTGGGGCTACTAAGGGCAATCAAAGAAAAAAAGTTCAACAGTTGCTTTGGCATAGACGGAGCAATAAGAAAAATCGCAATGATTATATCGGTCGTATTTTTGGCGGTATTGGACAAGCTGATAGGCTTTAATATGCTACCGTTTGTGCCGGAAGAAGTGCTTAAATATATAGGCATTACGCAAGTGGGCATATGTGAGTTTTTCTGCTTGCTGTACATAATGTACGAAAGTATTTCAATACTGAAAAATATGTGCTTATGCGGTCTGCCGATACCGAGCAAATTGCGAAATGGTATCGAAAAGTGGCTTGATACAATGACATCAGAACTTGAGGGGAAAAAAGAGGAATAAATATGGATTTGAAAGAGGCTGTTCAAATAGAAACTTGCAAAGATTATGAAAAAGATTTGCAAGATGAATATTATCAACTGTCAATGCGATACAAAAGGCTTAAAGCAACGGTTGACAGTTGGGATAAACAAGACTTGATAACTTCCCCTGAAAGTACACGAAGTATATATGACATACAATTAGAGGCAATGAAAGTTTATCTTGCAATGTTGTATGCAAGAGGGGTAATGGAAGGAATTGAATTGAAAGAGGTGTAATGAAATATGACAGATAAAATTTTTATAAACGCAGTAAAAACATTGATCGCAAACTATTTTAACAATAATGTTGATGTGACAGACGGCAAGAAAATCACCACAGATGATGTGTATATCGTGTGGAGCTGTAAGACATTGCAGAATTTCAAGGCGTTGGCGTCAACAACCGTATCGGACGGAATGTATTACGAAATTACATACAACGGTGATAAAAATGAGATGTATTTTGACGCATACAAGAAGTGGAAGAATATGACCGTAAAGGAGTGGTAATTTATGAGAATAGGAATAAATTGCGGACACACTGTAAGCGGTACTGTCGGTTGTGGTGCAGTCGGCTACATAGATGAGAGCGTAGAGGCACGGAAAGTCGGCTATGCACTTGAAGATTTACTAAAAAAGGCAGGGCATACAGTGCACGACTGCACAAATGATTATGCGCCGACAGTAAGTTCAAATCTAAGACAGATAGTTGATATGGCAAATTCACAGTCACTTGACTTGTTTGTATCAATTCACTTTAACAGTGGCGGTGGGCAAGGTACAGAGGTGTGGACTTACGGCGGCAAAAAGTTTGATGAGGCAACAAATACTTGCAAGGCGATAAGTGAATTGGGTTTTAAAAACAGAGGTATTAAAGACGGCTCTAAGCTGTATGTGGTACATCACAGTGACGCGAAAGCTATGCTTGTTGAAGTGTGTTTTGTAGATACAGAGGACGCAAATAAATACAAGAAAATCGGTGCGACAGAGTTTGCAAAAGCGATTTTTAAAGGAATTACAGGACAAGTGACAAATGATAAAACAAACAAGGAGGAATTAAATATGACACAATATGAGGAACTACTTAGCAAAATTAATGAGTTGGACAAGAAAAAGGCAGATAAATCAGAAATGATTTACGATTGCATTGACAGTAATATGCCTGAATGGGCGCATAAGCCTGTTCAGTGGTGTTTGGATAACGGTATTGTATCAGGCGCAGACGACGCGCACCTTAACCTAAACAATACAAAATTGTGGGTATGTGTTGTTGTATATCGTGCAGTTAAATTTGTTGCAGGACTTATAAAAATCAAGATTTGATAAGGAGTAAATGACTATGGGTTTGACAGATACAATAAGAAATAAGGTAAACAGCCTTTTTAATTTCGATTCACAACAACAGAGTAATCAATTAAAAAACAAAATTGATACATTGTACGGAAAGCAAAACACGACAACGGCACCGAACATAAATTCCTTTAATCCGTTCATCAGCAAAAGAGACGGACAGGTTATAAATAAAATGGCTGATTATAAGCCGATTGTAAACAGTAGTGCGACAAGCGATAAGGTTAGAGAATGGATAACACAAGCAACAGGTATTCAACCAACAAACACAATGTCAAATTCATCAAATTCTACTCAAAATGAAAATAGTACCGCTCTTAGCAGTGGTACTATTAATTCAAACGGTGATGATAATGTTGGTTTTAACGGAAATCTTGACAGCTCGTCGCTTGGAAGTCTTGACGTAGCAACGCAACTTCCGAAACTGTCAACAGCACAAATAGCCGAAATCATTAAAAAGCACTTTAACCGCAGTTCAGTCATATCAACAAGTGACGCAGAGGGTATATACAATGCTCAAAAAACAACAGGTATGAGCGCTTTGGCAATACTCGGTATCGGAGCTTTGGAAAGTGGTTGGGGTACTTCAAACATAGCCAAGAAAACCAATAATATTTGGGGTTACGGTGCTACAAATGTTAATCCTGAGGGCAACGCTCATAGATACGGTCAGATGTCACAAGGTGCTACTCAATTTGCGACCGAATTTATGAAAACATACTACAATGGGTATGGTGCAAAGTCAATTAATTCAGCAGGTACAGGTAACAATCCGAAAGGAATGGGGTATGCATACACAGACGGCGGAGCAATAGATAGCAGTTGGGCGACACAGGTAAGTTCTATTATGGGACAACTATACAACACAGCTAAGGGTGTAAGCGGTTCAAATACAAGTAATTCATCAAGTAATTCATCAAGAAGTTATCTAAACAGATTGAGTTATGCGAACAATTCAAACACTTCGTCAGGCGGTTCTTCCAAAGGACGACAGATTGTTGCGGCGGCAAAGCAGTATTTGGGAACACCGTATGTATACGGCGGTACTTCGTCAAGCGGTGTTGATTGTAGCGGTCTTGTACAACTCGCGGCGAAAGCAAGTGGTATTGATATACCACGAACAACATACGACCAAATAAATGTAGGGCAATCCGTAAGCAAGAATAACTTGCAAGAAGGCGACCTTGTATTTTTCAGAGGCTCGGGCGGTAGTGCGTCAGCTCCGGGACACGTCGGAATTTATATAGGTAACGGACAGTACATACAAGCACCAAAGACAGGCGATGTCGTTAAAATCAGCAATTTATCAGGACGTAGCGACTATGTCGGTGCAAGAAGAATAGCATAAGGAGGTAAAACGAATGGCATATAATACGCAAGACGCCGTAAATACAATATTACGGCTAAAAGGTAATTGGCTTAATGCAAATGCAGAGGGTGATACAAAGAAAACGGCACAAATAGCAAACGAGGCACAAAACTATTACGGACAAATGCGTGAAAATGGTGACACAAAGCTTGCCGACACGCTTTATAACAGTGGATATGACGCGTCAAAGAAGTATGTTAATGACTACTTTGCACAGAGCGGTAAAAGTGCGATTAGACCGTATTTTTACGGCTTAGGCTCAAAGTACGGTTTAAGTCAAAGCGATATAGACAATGCACTTCAATATAACGATACGACAGGCGAGGTTAGCTTAGGTGGTAAAAACATAGGCAAGCCGTCGGCAGTAGGTTCAAATGGGGTATCTTATTGGGATAACAGTACGCTTGATAATGCTTTTAAAAACTATGTTCAAGACACAGGCAAAAGTCAAACCACATCAAGCCTTGTAGGTCAACAGCAAAGTAATCTATTTGACCATTATAACGACTTGATGAAAACAAATACACAAGATTATAACGACTATATGAACTTGGTTAAAGCTAATCCTTTTTCTACCGACGAGGCAAAAGCAATACTTGGTAAATATAATCTGTCAGCTATACAAGGAAGAAATAATCAGCTTGCTTTAGGTACAGCTTCAAACGGCGGTAATGTCGACAGTTACAGCGCCGCAAACGCAATGCGACAGCAAGCGGCGCTATACTCACAGGCACAACAGAATGTATTAGACGCGTATAATGCAAAGGTGCAAAACGCTTATAATTCAACGCAAAAAATTGATCAGGCACGAAAAATCCTATCCGATATGGGTGTTCAAATCGACAATGCGTTCAACAGAGACGAAACAGCAAAGAATAACGAAGTACAAAGAAATGAAACTGTACTTAACGGTAAAGTATCACGTGACGCAACAACAGCACAAGTTACAGGTCAAATCCCTAAGGGTATGCTATATTCTTCAAATCCATTCTTTGATGATAACGGCAATCCGATAGAAGATATTGACTATAAAAAGGTAATCGAACAAGCTATCGCAAGAGGCGATACACAGACAGCACAGGCGGCGAGAGTTGCAAGGGGCGTAAAAATTTGGAACAACTACAGTAAATACGGTCAATATGATGACGGTGATTACGGTGTTCCGAATACGCAAACAGAGGACGCAAGACAGTTTGACGCAGAACTTAAAAACAGCAAGGATATTGCACAAATGGGTTACGACCACGAAGAAAGAATGCCAGGCATTGAGGCTGACAATACAATCCGTATTAACAATAATCAAGCCGATAATACAATTCGTGTTAATGACGCAAGTGCCAAGAATGAAATGGCTGTTGCAAACAATGCATCGAAGAATACGATAGCTGAAAAAACGTCAGAAATAAATAACACTGTAAATGCATACAAACAGACGGATGGTGCGTTAGGTGGAAATACAGCCTCTTCGTCTAATTCTTCTAAATCGTCAAAAAACGGTAGTCAAGTGGATGGAATAACAAAAGAATTCTTTAACAGTTGGATACAGAGAAACAACAACGCAGCACAAGAAATGGGAAAAAAAGATATGTTTATAGTCAATGCTGATGGTACATACAAAATCAATCCTGCAATTCCGGACAATTATAAGAAAGTTTTGACGATGAATACAGCTAATACGGACGGTCTTACAGATGAACAACGTATAGATTTACTCCATTCAGTGGGTCTAACCGATGATGATATTTATAATGCAGGTTCTTTAATAAAATAATTACAACCAAAGAGGAGCTTAAAATATGAGTAATATGCAAGAGAAATTAAAATCATTACAAAATATTATGTCACAAAGAGGATATAATAAATCTGCATCAACAGCAAGAGAAAATACCGATTTAAAAAGTAATTTGAAATCATTGCAGGATATTTTAGTTAAAAGAGGGTACACACCAAAAAGTGTACCCTCTGAACAAAAAAGCAAAACACGGCACAAAGAAAAGGGCAATAATCTTTTTGAAGAAACAAGTAAATCTACTTTTGAAACAATGCCGAAATACCAAGAGGCAAAACAAAAACACCAAAAAGAAAAAGAAGATAAACTTAATGCTATGTATGATAAATATGGCATTGATCCAAATAATTTTTCTTATGATGATTTTTCAAAATGGGCAGAAGAACATAATTTTAACCGTATTCCACATAACGACCCTTTAGAAGTAGGATATGATTGGCTTCCTAATGAAAAAGGCGTTAGCAAAGAAGTAAAAAAAGATAAAGAAACATTAGAGCAACTTGCATTAAACAATCAAAGAAAAAACATAGCAAAAGAAGGTGGAAATGCGCCGGATACATTTATAACAAGCTTAATGGACGGTGCGACTTTGGGTGGAAGAAGCACGATTGATAATTTAAAGTCACAAAAAAAATATAAAGAAGCAGGGCTTAATGTCAACGATTACGTAAGTGAAAAACAAGCAAATGCAAAATCATCAGAAGAACACCCAATAGCAAGTACCGTCGGAGATTTAGCAGGTTCTACAGTTTCACTAATAGGATTAGGTGAAGCTGTTGGAGGTGCTTTGAAAGGTGTAAAGTGGTTGGCGAAAACACCTACTTGGGTTCAAGGCGCAATAAAAAACGGCATTGTTTTTGGACTACAACAAGGAACAGAAGCAACCACTGACGGAAAAAAAGCAAAAGATATAGCAAAAGAAACTGCTATAGGTGTTGTAGGAGGAGCCGTAGGCGGTGCGACAAGTTCCACTGTTGAAGATTTTGCTGAAAATATATTGTTTAAAACGAAATTGCAACATAAATTTATACCTGAAATGATAAGAAATGGGGTTGCAGGTGCGTCATTCGCTGGTGCAGACAGTGCGGCTACATATTTTTTGCACCCTAAAGAAGAAAGACCTACAGCTAAAGACGTTGCTAAGAATATGGCTGTGACCTTTGCTTTTGCAACAATTACATCAGCTATAAATATGGGTAAAATCAAGCAATCAAGTAAAGAGGCTTTAGACGTTGTAAACGATAAGATGATGAAAGATTACGAAGGTATGATGAATTCAGCAAGTACAAACGACGTAGAAAGTGTTAAACAATTTGCTAAAAATGTTATGGATTACTCCGATTCAATGATTAAGTATCTTGACGGAGAAGGCTTTAAACTAAAAAATAATGCTCCGTCAGATACTGTTACAGAATACTTAACCGGCAAAGGAAATGCACCAGTTAAAGATACTGTATTAGAAAAAGCTCGTTTTGTTGGTGAGGACACTCGTGTAAGAAGTATGCAAGAGGACTTAAGGACTATCAAAAGCAGAGCAAAAGAATTTTACGACAGAGCTGATTCAATTCCTTATGATGTAGAAAAAATATCAAAAGCATCAAATGTAGGGAATGTGGACAATATCACAAAAGAGCTTACAAACATAAATAATACAAATTCAACGCCACAAAACAAAAATTCGATACAAAATGTACCTAAAACATCAGAAGTAGAACCGATACAAACCGTTCAAGAACAAACACCTATAAGCGTCAAGACAAATGATGTTGAAGTACAAAAAACAGATAAGTTACCGAAAGAAGTTCAAGACAGCGTAAGCAAAGCTGATGTTGTCGCAGAAAACAATCCGCAAGGGTATAATAAGGATTTTGTCAGACGATACGCGAATAGTTTTGTTGAGGTTGCTCAAAAGAGTGACAATTATCCGAATCGTGATTTTCTTGACAACAATATTGCTGATGAATTAACTCAAAAGATACTTACAGGGGAAAGTAAACTTGACGGTAACAGTGCTTTTGATTATGCAGTAAAACAATTCAAATTTATACTAAACCAAGCTGACGAAAGCAAGCTTAATCAAGTACAACAGTTTAATGAAAATCAAAAACAACAGAATGGTGTATCAGCTTCCGAAATTAACACCGATAATTCAATTATTAATGATACAGCAGACAGCGTTAATAGCGCAGATACACCAACTACAACTGACACTGCATTTAACGACACACAAGAAAACGGTGTACAGCCGTCTGTAAATCGAGTTACAGATGAAGTACATAATGCAATGAATAAAGTCGGCTTAAATGTATCTGAAAGTGCAACAGGTATACAAGAGGCAAATACAAGATTTATGTCAAGCAATGATAATCTTTTCGACAAAAATTATGTAAGTAACTATGCGAATGACTTTGTGCAAGCTATGTCAGAGAAAAACGGACGTAGCTACACAGTTTTATCACAAGAAACAGATAATCTTGCTGATGAACTTGTAAATAAAACTCTTACCGGAAACAGTGTACTTGACGGAAACAGAGAATTTCAAACTGTAGTCAGAAATTTTAAAGATGTTTTAAGAGAGGGAATAAAGAAAAACACCAATCTACATAACAATGTATATGGCGCAAACGAAGTTTTAAATGCGCAAGTGCAAGACGTGGAAAACGGCGATTATTCTTCACTTAATATAAGTGAAAATGCAAATAACAATATAAAATTTGCTCCGGTAAGTGAAAATGGACAAAATGTAGGTTATGTTATAGAACAAAGCATTGACTATACGAACCAACTAAGTGAAACGTCGTTTGCAGTAAAACAGAAAAATGGAGAATACGAAACAAAACAAGGAGTTACATACGGTCGTTTTGGCACGCACCAAAGTTCAAACGGTAGTTATATTGTATCGTATTTGCCGACGGGCAACGCAACAGCAATATTCCCTAATCAAGACACTGCTATTGAATTTATGAAGCAAGTCGAAAATGAAACAAGTGGATATTCGATTTATTTGCATAACGACAATGATGGGATAACAAAGACAGGGGGCGAAATATCACAATTTATAAACGCATTAAATACAATAAAGAGTAATTTGCAAGTTAAAGAAAATTCTGCTAAAGAAATGGTCAGTGCCAATCCCCTTGCAGCGCCGGTGGAAAATGCAACTCAAAAAGACAATTCCACAATAGAAATACCTAAATCCGATATCAAAACAAATGAAACACTTCCTGTAGGTCAATTACTTGAAGATTACAATGATACTGTGGATAATATTCTTTCTGTATCTGATGAAACAGCAAAAGAACTCGCAGATAATAGAGTTGCGGTCGAGATATTAAAAAATACCCCTAACGTCATTCTTGACAATGTTAAAGGTGCAAGAGATCTGAAAGTGATAATCAATTATACCAAGTTATATCTTGCAGTTAGAAAAAACGGTGTTTTTGAGGGACATTATCACAATTTAGGTGCGGAAATCGCAAAAAAATTACCTGATTTTCTACAAAATCCCGACGCAATTATACAGCTTGCAAATGGTAAACTAAACTTGTTCACAACAGTCAAAACAAAAAAAGGAAATAATGGCATAATATCCGTTGAGCTTAACAGTACGAAAGATATTGGTGGCAAATACAAAGATTACAATGTTGTTGTAACAATGTTCAGTTCCAATGATAACTATACTAAAAACTTGATTTCCGGTGAAGGTGTAAACATAAAATACAAAAAAGAGGATTTATCACAAGTGAATCCCCAACTGTATAAGTGGTTGGCAATTATTAACGATAAATCCTCTACTAACAATATTGTATCACAAGATAGTGATGTTGTCAATAGTAGTATACGCCGAGATACAGAAAATGATACATTAAATTTGAAAGATAAATGTAACCTCACACAAACAAAGCATACCAAAACAGGCGAGGATTTATGGATTATAGGCTTAAAAGAGAGAATTTCAGCAGATGAATATAAAAAGCTAAATGCAAAAGTAAAAGCAGTAGGCGGCTATTATTCAAGATACGCAAAAACACCCGATGGTAAATCGATACCTGGTTTTATTTTTAAAAGTGAACCAACAGAAGAAGTTTTTGATGTGTTTAATGATTTCTTTGGAACCACAGGCACTTTAAAAGAAACGACAGAGGTAAAAGTCGAAAACGATAAAACATTTGATGAACAAAATGAGCATAAAAACGAAAACACTCAAGTGATTGATGAACAAAATGAGCATATAAAAAAGGTTTCGGAAAGCAATAATGTGAGCCACGTTGACGAAGTCGATAATCTTGAAAAATATACTGAAAATATGACGCCGTTAAAGAAAAGTAATGCCATAAAAGAACTTACAAAGCGTACAGTTACTGAAGAATACGGTTCGACAACTAATGCAGAACTTATAGAAAAAAGCGTTGCTGACGGCAGAGAACTTGAAAAGAGTAGAGAAGTTAAGAAAAAATATGCGAGCAACAATATAACTAAAACGTCTTATGTGCGTTTTCAAGACTTAGTTGAACAATCTTACAAACTCAACAAAGCTGAGTACAACAAAAAGGGAATTAACTCTTTTACTTTAGTAAAAGAAGCACGCGACTTAAAGCAAGACAAGCAAGGCGGAGAAAATATTAAAGCGATAGACAGCGAATTATACTATTATCTTACTGGCGATGAAACTGTATTACCTAACAAATGCTTTAATGATTATTATGCAATAAGAACAAGCAAAAACACCAGCCTTGACATAAGTAAAACTATGTACGACTACGGAATGTGGTTGAATGAAAATTCGGCAATGAACGCTCCGTTTGAAAGCGACATTGCAAATACTGAAAAAGAAGTGACAGATAAGCAAAACAGTATTGAAAAGAAATCAGGAAGTGATATAATTAAAGAAAAACCAGACTTAGAAATCGGCGATGTAATCGAGTATGACGGCAAGCAATGGAAAGTTACACAAACAGGCTTAAATATGAGTTTTGAAAATCTTGATAAGAGTGACAACAAACAGACATTCTCACATATCGGCGGTATAGAAAACTTTAAGCAAACACACGATTATAAGGTTATCAAAAACGTTGATATGTCAGACGATGCAAAGACTACAGGAACTTTGGGGAAAGTAAGCGAAAAAGACGCAACAAGCAATAAAAATAATATTGAAAAAGCAGTTAAAAATGATATAATTAAAGTAAGAGAGGGTGCAAACGAAAAATCGCAACAAGTTGCAAATTTTGTAGAAGAAAAATTGCAAAAAGACGAAAAATTCACAAGCGATACGTTATTCAAGAAAACAGGTGAAATATATGACGGCTCATTAGCCGATAATACATTCACAGTCAAAGACGCATATGACGCAATGGAGTTGGGTATAAATCAATATATTTTAAATATGAAAGAAGAACCTACACTTGATAAAATGTTTGAAATAATCGATAAAATACCAACTCAAACAAAACGTACAGAGGGAATGGACAATTATCAGCAATTCTCTACGCCTCCGACACTTGCATATTTAGCAAACTATGCAGCTAATATCAATTCAAATGATATAATGCTTGAACCGTCGGCAGGTATCGGAGGCATTGCTACATTTGCAAAAAAGAGCGGTGCAAAGGTAATTGTAAACGAACTTGACCCAAGAAGAATGGCAATACTTAAAAATATGCCGTTTGATGATTTCTACAGCGAGGACGCAGAACAGATAAACAATATATTAGGCGGAGATATTGAGCCTTCTGTTGTTGTTATGAACCCTCCGTTTTCGTCGTCAACCACAAGAAATATGAAAGGTGCTAAAATAGGTGCAAAGCACATAGAAGAAGCACTTAAAATGTTAAAGACTAATGGTAGACTTGTAGCTATAACAGGTAAAACAATGGCTGATGATGCACCTGCGTTTAGAGATTGGTGGAATGACATAAAAAAGAAATACAATGTTGTTGCAAACATAGGTATTTCGGGTAAGAACTTTAATAAGTACGGTACAAATTTTGGCATTCAGATGATGGTTATTGACAACAACGGTGCAACCAAGAATACTATAACCGATTATGTCGAAGATTTGCACGATTTACAAAGTATTTTAGGAGGTATAAGAAATGAGCGACCAATACTTGACTATTCAGCAAATGAACAAAGAACCACTACAACAACACGCAAAGAAATTGCTACAACAAGAACAAAAGGTAGTGTTGGAGACGGCACTGTATCTGACGCAAGTAGCGAAATTGATACTAAACAATCCTCAGATAAGGGAAGAGTACCAAAACACAGAAATGCAGAGACAGAAGTTTTACGAAATGACGGAAGTGGTGGAAATACTGTCAATCAAAGAGCCGATAAGCCAAATGAATTGGATGATGAACGACGACTTGACGGACGAAGAAAATCAAGAGGAAATGATGAACTGCAAGACGTTGGAAGAACTGATAAGTCTGATAGCGTGGAACATAGTGTTCAATCTGGATATGGCGGAAACGAAAAGAATGGCGGACTTAGACAGAACGGTGTCGGGGTACAACGATTAAAGAAAAAAGAACTGACTGATAATGTTTTTGAAGAATACAAAGTAGCACCTTTAAAAGTGAAAAACGCAAAGCCACACCCTGCAAAATTAAGCGAAAGTGCGGCGATGAGTGCAGTAAAAGCACCTGACATAACATATAAACCACATATAGACCAAAAACTTATTGATGAAGGTACTTTGTCGAGTGCACAACTTGAAGTTGTTTCAAGAGCAGGACAATGTCACTCTCAAACATTGCCGAACGGCGAAACAAGAGGATTTTTCTGCGGCGACGGTACGGGTGTTGGAAAAGGACGTACAGTAGCAGGCATTATTCTTGATAACTTCAATCAAGGCAGAAAAAAGGCTGTTTGGATTTCAAAAGGACACGACTTGTTAAAAGATACTCTTGATTATACCAAAGATGTATTTGGCAGAAATGATATGGTAGTTGAATTCAACGGCGGTAAAAAAGCCGACAGCAGTTTAAAGTCAGATGATACCATATTGTATCTTACATACAATAAACTGTCGCAAGGGTGGAATAAAGAAAACTCAAACTTTGAAAAAATCGTTAGTTGGTTAGGACAAGACTTTGACGGTGTGATTGCTTTTGATGAGGCACATATGATGTCTAATGCCGGCGGAAAGGTCACAAACAGAGGTAAAGCTAAACCAAGTGAGACAGCTTTAGCCGGTATAGAACTTCAAAAATTGTTGCCAAAAGCCAAGGTTATCTATATGTCAGCCACAGGAGCAACAGAAGTTGAGAATTTGCAATATGCTACAAGATTGGGACTTTGGGGCGAAGGTACCGCTTTCCCAAATGAAAAAGAGTTTATATCTCAAATAAAAGGCGGCGGTATTTCTGCAATGGAAATGCTTGCACAGGATTTAAAAATGGAAGGCGTTTATCTGTCACGAAACATTTCTTATGAAGACGTTACATATGATAAACTGACCCACAAATTAACAAAAGAACAAAAGAAAATGTACAATACTGTAGCAAAAGCATGGCAAATAGTATTTCAGAATTTGAATGAAGCGTTGAAAGAAACACATCAATCGTCAGACGGCACTGCACGAGGACAAGTCTACGGAAAGTTTTGGTCGTCAAACCAAAGATTTTTTAATCAAATTCTTGTATCAATGCAAACACCGAGCGTTATTAAAGATATAGAAAAACAGCTTGCTAAAGGTAAATCGTGTATCATACAACTTACAAGTACAAACGAAGCACAAGGTAAGCGTGAACTTGCAAGACTTTACGAAGAAGGATTGACGCTTGATGATTATGATGTTTCACCTAAACAGATGCTTATGGAATACGTTGAAAAATCATTCCCTGTTCAACAATACGAGGAATATAAAGACGAAAAAGGCAATGTGAAAAGCAAACCGGTGTACAATAGTAAAGGCGAACCTGTATTAAACAGAGAAGCAGTCCGAAAGCGTGACACATTGTTAGACCAATTAGGCAGTATGAAAGCACCGTCATCGCCTATAGATATGATTATCAATGCGTTTGGAACAGATTTAGTTGCAGAAAACACCGGCAGAAGTTCACGAGTAATTAATGTTGACGGAAAAAATGTTCAGCAAAGACTTAGTAATAACACAAGAAGCGCCGACGTAGAAGCGTTTCAAAACGGCAAAAAGCGTATAATGATATTTTCAGAAGCAGGAGGTACAGGAAAGAGCTACCACGCAAGTAAAGCAGTCAAAAATCAACAGCAACGTGTACATTATTTGCTTGAGGCAGGTTGGAAAGCGTCGACGGCGGTACAAGGTTTTGGACGTTCACACAGAAGTAACCAAGTATCGGCTCCTATATTCAAACTTGTAACAACCGATTTGAAAGGACAAAGCCGTTTTATCTCAACCATAGCAAAAAGACTTGCTCAATTAGGTTCGCTTACGAAAGGTCAAAGGCAAGCAGGCAGTCAAGGTATGTTTTCGGAAGATGATAACCTTGAAAATGCTTTTTCTGCAACAGTGTTAAAAAGTTATATTACCGCATTGGCTAAGGGCGGTATAAATGATATTACCAACGGAAAAGAAATTATTTCAAAATTAGGACTTAACGTATACAGTTCGGACGGTTCGATTAATCAAAATTCTGACGATTTGACAAGTATAAACAAGTTCCTTAACCGTATATTATCATTAGAATATGATGAGCAAAACGAAGTTTTTGATGAGTTTGACAGCCAGTTGAAAATGGCAATGGCAGAGGCTGAACAAAACGGCACACTTGATAAAGGTATGGAAAACTACAAAGCCGATAAAGTATCGGTCAAAGAAACCAAAACCGTACATACAGATAAGTTAAGCGGTGCTGAAACTTTGTATTATTCTCTTGTTGCAGATAAGAAAATAAAAAAGAACGAATTTAGCGATATACAAAGCGATAGTCCAAGATTTAAAGGCTTTTATCAGAACAAAGCAAACGGAGGAGTAAGAGCGATAACTCAAATCGCAAACAAAACAGATAGCAACGGTAATGTTGTAAGTCGTTTTAAGGCAGAAGGACAAGAATATGGTAAGACAGTATATTTAAGCGAACAACAAGTAAGCCAACGTTGGAATAAGATAGATAATGAAACAGCTAAAGCTTTATGGAATAAGAGGCTTGAAGAAATGCCTGAATATCGTCAAGAAAATGTACATCTTATAAGTGGTGCTGTGCTTCCGGTATGGGATAAATTACCTGAAACAAATATTAAAGTATATCGAATACTTACTGATAATGGCGATGTGCTTATAGGTCGTGTTATACCTGAAAATGCTATAGACTCAATTCTTAGACGTTTAGGGGCTAACAGAACAAAGGGCAAAGTAGATGTATCAAGTGTTATGAATAGCATTAAAAACGGTGATGTTGTTTATCTTGAAAACGGTTGGAGCCTAAAACAAAGAAAAGTAGCAAACGAACAGCGTATTGAACTTACAGGTCCTCGTTTTGAAAATTATGAGTTCATAAAAAAATTAGGCGTATTTTCCGAACGTATTTCGTATCAAACGCGTTTCTTCATACCGACAAAGACTAATACTGAAAATATTATAAAAGAGCTTATGCAATACTCGCCTTATAGCAGAACAGAAACGGAAATGCAGTATAACAAAGGTGACGACGGTAATGATTGGGAAGTAAAGAAACCAGAACAAGAAAAACAGATTGAAAGTGTTGAAGATGACAGCAAAAAAACATCAGATAAAAGCAGTGCAGACATACGTTATTCAAAACAAGCTAATAGCCTTGACAGTTGGACATCTGATGTGACGCAAAACAGCAAGAATGCAAAAAATAAGAAGTTGGGCGATATTGTTTCGTATATTTCAAAAGAATTCAATATACCTATTTCAAAAGGCAACTTGTCACTGACACGAGCTAAAGGCGAGTTTAAGAAACTTTCGAAAGCTGTAAGACTTCGTATAGCAAATGACTTGCCGACAGCTACTCACGAATTAGGACATTTGCTTGATGATAAATATGATTTCACTTCATCAGCTAATATTGATGAGATAATCGACTTTGCACAACGAAAAAGTCCAACATTAATGAAGCAATATAAAAAAAGTGAAGTACCGGGTGAGTCGGTAGCTGAATTTGTGAGAGAGTTTGTTAAAGACCCGCAAAGTACAATAAAGGAAGTACCGAGATTTTCAAAAGAATTTATCGAAACTCTTTCTCCGAAAGACGCTCAAGCCTTAAAAACTCTATCAGAATATTCACAACAATACTACAATTCGGACTTTATGGACAAAGTAGACGCGGCAATGACCAACAACAAAGAGATAAAAAAGAGAAGTAAATCAACGGCAAGTGAAATATCGAAAGAAATATACACCAAGTTGGTTGATAGCTTTGCACCTATCAAAGAAGCTACTGATTATGTTAAAGAGGTAAAAGGAACTCTCAGCGGAAAAAAGGACGCATATATTTTAGCTATAAATTCTAAAAATGTAGACGCCACTATGTCTACTATATTTAAAGAAGGAATGGTTGACCCGAACGGCAATTTGACAGGCGGAAAAGGGTTGATAGATTGCATTAAAGATATATCACACAAAGATATAGATTTATTCGATAAATATTTAGTATTAAAGCACTCTTTGGAATGGATTGAACCACAAGAAGGTGCAAAGTTAAAGCGTGTATTCAGTGATGATACTTTGCAAGACGGCAAACGGATAAAAAGAGAAATAGCAAATCTTGAAAACAATCACCCTGAATTCAAAGAAGCGTCGGAAAATCTGTACAAGTTCCAACAAGATATGTTAAAATATTGGGTAGTATCTATGGGCGGTATGGACGCTATTACATACAACAAGCTACAAAAAATGTACCCACATTACGTGCCGTTTATGCGTGACACCGGCAGGAACAGAACAGGATTTAAAAGTGGTTTTGCAAATCAGCAAAGTCCTGTAAAAACTGCGAAAGGTAGCGGTGCTACAATCATATCTCCGCTTGAAAGTATTATAAAAAATGTAGAAAAACAAGTGAAGTTCGGAACAAGAAACAGAGTTATGGCGGTATTGGGTATGTATGCGGACAATGTACCGGGGTTTGCTAATTTTATAGAACCTGTGCCACCAGACCAAGTAAAGAATATAATCAACATTGAAAAGTTGTCTGATGAATTCTTAGGCAGAATGTCAGAAAGTCTTGACGAAAACGATTTGTTTAACTTAACAGAGGTTTTTGAAGATGTATTCGGTACACAAGTTGAAGGTTATACACCTGTAGTTATACCGGGAAAGCAAATAGTTACATATTTGAACAAAGGCAAGCACAAATATTATCAGGTACACGATAAGGCACTGTTTAATGCTATAACAAATTTAACACCGGTTCAAACAGGAAAAATAATGAATTTTGCAGGAAGAACTTTAGGTATAACAAACGCACTGATAACACAGCTAAATCCGGTTTTCGCTACCACGAACGCAATACGAGATTATGATACTGCAATGAAAAATTCAAAAGCATATAATAATCCTATTGCTTTTACAGGGGCGTATATGTCAGCTTTATGGGACGTTATAAGAAACAGTTACGATTATAAGCAATACAAAGCTGCGGGCGGCGGACATATGTCAATGTTCAGCGATAATATTGACGTACTGAAAAAGACTTTGCGCGAGGTGAACTCAAAAGACGCGGGACTTGCAAGGCGTTTGGCACAAGCAATATTCTTACACCCAATAGAATGCGTTACAAAAATCAACGAAATCACCGAAGCTATTCCACGACTGGCTGAATTTAAAGGTATGAAGAAAAAGGGAGCCGATAATCAACAAGCTATTTATGCCGCGTCTGATATAACCGTCAACTTCAATAGAAGCGGTGATGTCGGCAGAAAACTAAATAAAATATTTAGATTTTCAAATGCGACTGTTCAAGGTATGGATAAACAAGCTCGCATATTCACAAGCGGTGGTAAAAAAGAGATTGCAAAGCATATGCTTAGGTACCTAATCAGTGCAATTTTAACTACTGCACTATTGGAATTTTGGAACAGGACGTCAGATGAAGATGGTTGGGAAGAATTATCTCAGTATCAAAAAAATAATTTTTACTGCATATCTATAGGTAACGGAAAATTTATAAAAATACCTAAAGCAAGAGAAGCGGCAATACTAAACACAACAGCAGAAAGAGCCGCCGATTACGCTTTTGGTGACAAAGAAGCATTTTATCAATTTGGGCAATACATCGGTGATACAACATTACCTGCGTGGTTGCCTGTTACCGGTATTGCAGAAGGAGGAATTGAAGAAGGTGTACATCAAATTGCAGGAGGTACAATATTAGGCGGAATTGTTGATAATATGGTTAATAAAGACTTTAAAGGTACGCCGATAGTAAGTTCGGCACTTGAGGACGAGCCAAACAAGGAGCAATACAACCAAAAAACTTCTTTATTGGCAAAGTCAATAGGTCAGACATTTAACTGGTCGCCGATGAAAATAGACCACTTAATTGATAATTATACCGGTATTATCGGTAAGCTCAATAGGTCGGTTACTGCTGACGGCTTCAGTCCGTCTAACCTATACGGAACGTCTTTCAGTGCGGATAGTGTATATTCAACAGATGTATTTAATCGTGTGTACGAACAAAGAGATAAAATGCAAAAGAAGTATCAAAATGAGCCGACACCTCAAAACGCTTGCTTATACGAAAAGTACGCTACAAAGGCGGCGTATATTACACAAGCAAACAAAGCGATAAAAAGACTGTCGGAGGATGAGCAAAGAACTGCACGTAAAGAACTTATAACAGATATAAAAGCAACAGGTTCAGCAATTACCGATACAGACAAGGGGATTGTTAATTCTTTTAGTAATGGCTTATTAACCTCTGATAATGGTTATGTAGACAGCTTGCCAAAGTCAACTATAACTAAAACAAAAAATAAGCAATCATACACTTGGGAAATGACATATTCGGAATACAAAAAATATTACGACGATTATCGGAAAGAAGTTGAAAAACAACGTAAAAAACTTCTGAATACAAGCGCGTACAAAAGAGCTTCGGATATTGAAAAAACTGAAATGTTAAAGCAATTAAGTAAAGACGTTTTGAAAGATACCAAAGAAAAATATAAAAATAGGAACGCATTAAAATTTAAGAAAGATGAATAAGAAAATAAGCTATCGACATTGCGTCGGTAGCTTATTTTTATTGTATCATACTCTGTTTTTGACTAAAATCTGACTAAAATCTGACTAACTTTTGACTAACAGACTAATAAAAAAGTATAACATTTTATCACTTTTTATCACTTTTTATCACATTGATTTTCTTCTCGCAAGCACTAAAAAACCGCATAAACGCTTGATTTCAAGCATTTATACGGTTTATGATGAGTTGGTACGCCCGGAGGGATTCGAACCCCTTAAATATTTAATGAATATGCGGTTTCTGAACATATCTGACTAATGCTTGACTAATTCATAAATGTATTTAATTTTTCCACGGTTTCTTTAAAGTGATTTGTACGAATATGTGTATAAATATTTCTTGTAACCGAAATGTCGCTATGCCCTAATAAATGTTGAGCATCTTTTACGTCTATCCCTGCTTCAAAAAGTATTGTTGCGTAAGTATGACGCAACTGATGAGCTGTTATATCAAGTCCTGTTTCTTTTTTATATTTATCCCAACGGCGTTGAAAAGCTGAATAACCGAGCGGCTTTGTACCGTCAATCGAAAATATAAAATTTTCATCTTTTCCTTTAGGAAGTTTATCTGCTAATACATCAAGCAAAACCACTTTGCGAGTGCCGTTTTCTGTTTTAGTGCCTTTAATATGAGGGACGTTGCTTTTATGATATACAGATTTATAAACATTAATTTCTTTATTATCGAAATCAATATCTTTAAACTGTAAAGCAAGAGCTTCGCCCTTTCTTAATCCGGTGTATAACAAAAAATATGGGAACAAGCCAAAAGAACAATTTAGACTATTTTTTACTGCTTCGGTTTCTTCTTCTGTAAGAGGTTGTCGTTTGATAGCTGACTTGCCTTTTGGAGGGCTAATATATCTTGTAGGGTCATTTTCAACATAGCCTTTTATATAGGCGTATTTAAAAACTAATCGGACTATGGATAATTGGTCTTTTATAGTTTTTGTTGCATAATCTCTTGTTACGTAATAGTCTAAATATTGCTCAATATCGATAGGCTGTATTTCTTTGATATATCTATCATCAAATTCTTCTACTGCGTGACTAAGTAAAATTTTATATCTTTTTGCGGTATTATACTCTATCTTAGGAAAATGTTCTTCTTCCCATTCTTCTGCAACTTCACTAAACAGTTTGCCTCTTTCTTCTTGCTTGGTGTAAGCAAGAATTTGACGATTAATGTCACGTTCAGCTTGTTGTTCCGTAGTTTTACTACTGTAAAAATACAACCGTTTACCGTTGATTGTAACGACTTTTAAATATCTTCCGTCTTTTCTTTTCTTCATTTTAATACACTCCTTTTTTAAAAATTAGTATTGCAAAAATAGAGTGTATGTGATACAATAATTTTGCGAATATGTGTTTCAATACACTCTTATCCTCCGACTGTTGGTAGCGGTCGGGGGATTTTTTTATTTTAAACATATTAAATCCGACACGTTTAAAATCCTCGCTTTTGCTTATATAATTTTACTTACTACATAAATTATCAATATGAGCAAATTTACTATTGTTCCAACTTCCGATGTAATCGTTGCAAACACGTCACACCGACTGTTGTATATTATGAATTGCAAATCTTCTTGCTTTATGTCCATTTTTGACACTTCCTTAAACGATACTTTCGCAAAAATTCTATTAACAATGTATGTAAATATCATTGATACTACAAACAAAACTAAAGAGATTAATATCGACACTTTGATTGCTGTATACACCCAAAAAGCAAAAGTAGCTAACATATTTACAATACCGATTATACCGATAATCGTTCCAATCTTTTTATTACTGCCGGTGAAATGTGAGCCGGCATATATTTGCTTGTGAGCAAAAAAGAAAAATATAACGCACAGAACATAAAAAAACATAAGACAATCCCACCTTTCTTATCATATATTTAATCAAAACATTTCTTGCAAGGTGTATAACCTTCGTTAATTGCCCTACTTTCAATCATTGCTTTTATACTGCCTGAAGAAAGATATTGGCAACCAAACCTGTGATATTTTTTACCGTTCGTTGTTACATAGACAAGATTAGCACCCGGCACAGAGTTTGATGTGTTATCCGATGTAGTATCTGAAGTGCTATTGTTTCGTGGCTTTAAGCTAAGCGGTTTACGTTGCATATCAGAATAAAATTGTTGCATTGCTGTGGTTATATATCTATTAGCCGTATAGCCGCTTAATGTTGCAAAACCAACAGCAAATGCTATAAATATTAATATCATTGGTGCTAACCAACGTTTTAAAACTTTCTTCTTGATAGCTTTGATGTAATCAATCTGCATTTGCTCAACGGTTTCTTCATCTTCAAATGCTAAACGGTCAAGGTCTAAACGAGGATATTTTTTGTATTTGTTTTTCTTTTCAGTATTTTCTTCAAACGTAATCTTTATCTTTTTCATATAATTTTTCCACCTGTATATGTGCGACTATTTATTCAAGAGAATCATTATGTCACAAGCAATATTCAGCAAAAGCCATTCAAAGCATAGTATAAGTTTAATTGTATTGAAAATCGGAAGTTTAAGTATAACAGCTGCTGCAATACCGATTATACAAGATATTATGTGTATGATAACAGTAAATGGGCTCAGATGTTTAAAAAATGTACTTCCTATAATAAAAAGGAATGATATATTTAATAACCAATATGCAGGAGCGAAATATCCGACAATACCCAATATAGGAAGTATAATATCTAAACCGAAAGTTAATAAAATTATTGCAAATTCCATTTTAATTCTCCTTGTATAACAATCGTGGTAATTTTTACATACTTATTCTATTACCCCTCACAATAATCTCTAATCCTCTGCTCAATAAATTTTTCTTTACAACCTGTCATATTTGATATTTGTTGTACTGTATATTCGTTGCTTATATATTCGCACACATCATCATCAGAAATAGCGAGGAAAGTTGCAAACAAGTCAGCCTCATTCTCATATTTATCGGGAACTTGAAAAGTTGAACGCTCCATAAATATACGATTAGTTTTTCTATGTAGCACTGCGTGACCTATTTCGTGACGCAATACTTGAAGTTGCATAAACTCATCAAGTGAACTGTTGATGTATATAACCATTCCACGCTTGTAGTATTGGTAAAAACCGTGTACATTTTCGCCTAAATCAGCATAAGCAACTTTTATATTCATTCCTTGCGCTATATCTATTGGATTGCGAGAATGATACTTAGATACAATTTTATTTACAATCCTATTCATAGGCAATACCTCAATTATTTTTACGATATTTCTTCGGTGTAAACTTGGCTTTGTTTTCTTTCTTTATCATTTCCATACCCATTTGCATAGCCATTATTATCTTTTGTACATCTTCTTCTGTTGCAGGTACACCGTCGAACATCAAGCCGTCCTGTGATAGTAGTTGTTCTTTTGTTTCATCTAATATTTTTTGTATTTCTTTTTGGTCCTCATTGTTTAATTCAGGGAGCTGTTCTTGACGTCCTAATAAGTAATCTATTGAAACATTATACAAATCTGCAATGAGATAAAGTTTGTCGTTAAAGTAATCTCCTGTACCTTCATACCACTGTCTAAAGGTGGTGTAAGATGTACCAGTTTTTTCTTCAATAGTTTGAATAGTAGGGACACTATTAGTTTCGTGTAATTCTCTTGTTCTTGAACGAGCAATTTGCAATTCTTCAGGTTCTGCTTGTTCTTCTAAAAGATAATTTATAGATACGTCAAAATATTTTGCGATTTTTACTAAAGTATTATAATCAGGCTGACGTTTGCCTGTTTCCCACATTCCGATAGTTCCGGTAGCAATATTAAAATCTTTTGCAAATTTCGTTTGTGTCAATCCTTTTTGCTTTCTTAATGTTTTTAATTTTTCTGCAAACATCATAGTCACCTCCGTTAAATTTATAATATCACTATTAGTGAGATTATGCAATAAAAAAATATAAAAACAAAATAATTCTCACAAAATGTTAAGAAAAGTATTGACAATTCTCACACTGTGTTATATAATACTCACATAACGTGAGAATAAGAGGTGAGAGCGTGAGAGAATATTTAAAAAAATTAAGGCTTAAAAAGAAAATGACAAAGCAAGCCGTCGCAGACTTCTTAGGTATAAGTCAAAATTATTATACTTATATAGAAAACGGTGAACGTCAAAAAAGCCTTGACTTAGCTTATGCGTCAAAATTGGCAGAGCTATTTAATGTAAGTGTAGATTGGATAGCAAAACAAGAACAGAAAGTAAAAACTAAATAGGAGGTAGAAAAATGATAGTAATGATAGCGATTGCTTGCGGTACTCTTGCTGCTATAGCGTTTTCAGTGTCGCTTGCAATGTTGGTAAAGATTTTCTTGCAGAAGTGGAGGTGAGAGGAAATGAAAGCAATAGTTCAATATACCGCAAGCGGACAAGTATTGACATCAGAGGAAATTCAAAAGCGAAACGAATTAATAAAAAGCGAGGTCATAAAATCCTTGCACGGTTACGACCTCACTATCGGACAAGCTATAGAGTTACTCCAAGAATGTCAAAATGATTTAATGACTACTGCTTATGGACGTTCTTTGTAAGTATATCGGTTATGTTTGATGAACGTTCCGCAGTTAAAAGAATTGCGCAATATTTTTTCTTTGTTAGATTTTCACACACATAAAAATAACAATTTGTGCAGTTTGTATCTGATGGAGTTTTGTTTATAAAGGGACATACAGACATTATAATCACCTCACTTTCTACGGTGATTATAACATAAAATCAAAATATCGTAAAGGGAGGAATAAAAAAATGGTTGATAAAGAAACATTAGGTCAATACACAAAAATAGTTGTAGAAACAGATGAAGAAAACCCTGTAACTATTGCAGTTATACAATCTAATTCCGTAGATACCGTCAAAGGTTACAGAGTAAGATTAACACCTAAATATAATTAATAAAGGAGTGAGAAGAATGGCGCTTGAAAAACCGTCATACAGAGATAATCTTGAAAGGATTAAAGCGGTTTATCCTAATAAAGAAATGCTGAAAGTTAAAGATGTTCAAAAGTTCTGTGGATTAAACAGAGAAACAGTAAAAAAACTTTTTGATTTTAAAGACAGTTACATCTCAGTTGCCAAATTGGCAAGAGAGATGTCGTAAATAATTCACCTTGCAGGCAGAAACGAGTTACTCTTTTTATAACCTCCATTTTGCTGTATATAGTATCGTACTTAAGCATTTTTAGAGTAACTCGCTTGTGCCTGTGAGGTAACAAGTGAAAGAGAGGTAAAACATATGTACATTATAGGTGTAGCTTTGTTTAGTTTCGGTGTCGGACTATTCGGCGGTTGGAAGCTAATGAGAGAGGAAGATAAGAAATGAATTTGATAATGAGGATATGGAACAGCCTGAATGAAAAAGGTCGAAGAGCGTGGGTTGATACCGGTAAGGCAATGGCAGATATGAAGGGCGGTATATATGCCGCAGAAGAACAACCACAAACGCGCAGTCACAAGTTTGACGAAAAGACCAACAGACAGATAGACCAAGTGATTGCGTTGGTGAATGGTAAATGAAAAATACAGAATATATAATTGCGGTAACAATGTTTTCAATGTTGCTGATAGCGTTTGAAATAATCGTGATGATGAATATAGGAGGATAACAAATGACAACAGGTCAGATAAGCATGCTACATAATTTATGTGTGCAGATTAATTTGCTGGCGGCAAAACGTGACGACGCACCTGTCGTGATATACACAATGGTAGGTGACAATAAGTTTGCACCGGTAATATGTATAAGCGTGTATGAGGGTAAGCCGTTTAAAGAAATTATGTCGTTGTGTATTCCGACTGACAAAACAGTCGATAAGAAATACAGATTACAATTAAAGATGTTGAAAGACATCAAGAAGAAGTTGGAGGTGAAAGAGAATGAATAACGAAGTAGAGAGTTACAGAAATGACGAGCTTGTTTCAATATTAAATGCATTTCCCGACAGAACTAAAATATTGATTAATGGCAGTGCTGATTTTGAAATACGCCATTCGTGGAATAATGGTGAGCCGTATATCAATATTGTTGCAAAAGAAAAAGACCGTTAGAGCTGGCACTCGTAAACGGTCAAAACTTAAATACAGATTTAATTATCTGTGTTTGTATTTTAACACATAGAAAGGAAAATGTCAAATGTTCGGATACATTGATGTTGATAAAGAGATAACAGGCAACTACGGCGAGGACAGTTGTGGCGAAGAAGTAGTTGCCTGTACTTGTGACGAGTGCAATGAGCCTATATTTGTAGGTGACAAATACTACGAAATCGCAGATATAGTTGTCTGCGAAAACTGCATAGAGGAATTTGCGAGGACAGGAGAGGTAGATAGATGAACATATACGAAATTGATAATGCTATGTTTTCTTTGATAGACGAAGAAACCGGCGAGATAAAGGATTACGAGGCATTTGAAGAACTGCAAATGCAAAAGGAAGAAAAAATCGAAAATACAGCGTTATGGTATAAAAATCTTGTAGCCGAGAGCAAAGCTATAAGAGAAGAAGAAAAAGCACTTGCGGAACGTCGTAAGTCGTTGGAAAACAAGGCTGAAAATCTGAAGAATTTCATAAATCGAACATTGCAAGGTAATAAATTCGCTACTCCAAAAGTGGCGATAAGTTACAGAAAGTCAACGGCGATAGAGGTTGATGATGAATTTATTGACTACGCAATGAAGAACAACAACGACCTGTTGACATTCAAGCGACCAGAAGCAAACAAGACGGTTATAAAAGAAATGTTGCAAGGCGGTTTTGATATTCCGCACGCGGAGTTGGTAGAGAGAAACAATGTAAGTATAAAGTAGAGGTGGCAAAATGACTAATATGGAAATATACAACGCCGTCAGAACAGTACCCGAAAATGCGAAGAAACCTATTTACGCAGGTAGATTGAAAGGTATGACAGATATAAACCCTATGTGGAGAATACAGGCTCTTACAGAACAGTTCGGACCTGTCGGAATAGGTTGGTACTACAAAACGGTACGCAAATGGGTAGAAG
>ENA-OPCN01000376-OPCN01000376.1-human-gut-metagenome-genome-assembly--contig:-NODE-376-length-41663-cov-4.216713_pt1 | contig 41663 bp, 41 predicted proteins | sample MGYA00241567_ERZ501485 | MGnify/ENA primary metagenome ERZ501485 (study PRJEB25962, sample SAMEA2042579) | human gut metagenome | biome: human gut; feature: human-associated habitat; material: faeces...
ATTTTACCCTATCGTTTTTTTGTTGTTTCAGAAATGCAAACAGCCTGCTGGGAAAACGCTCCACAGCAGGCTGTTTTTGCTTGATAAAACCGAAAAAATCACGCATTTTCGGCATTTTTCCAAAAAGAAAGCACTGCACAATTGTATCATTTGTGCAGTGCGGTTATGTGGTGTGTAACCTACGCTACAAATAATACAAAATCCTCGAAATTACGGGCTTTTTAGACGTACTTTACAAAAGATACAATTTTTTTGAAAGTAGACTAATCCACAGAGATTTTACGCAGATTTTCCCTTGTTCTTTCCCAAAGGGTGTGCTATAATGAGTTTATTCAGGAAACTGAAAATAGACAAAGGAGAAAAAACAGTGTGGATGAAAGAAACGTAACGAAGATTCCAGTTCGTCATGAATTACCACGGCTATCCAAAGTTGGTGTCTATTGCAGAGTAAGTACAAATCAGCCAGAGCAGCTTCGCAGTATGTCCGCCCAAGCATCTCATCTCACAAGAACAGTTCTGCACAGCAGAGGATGGATACTGATTGATATTTATCTGGATTTTCATACTGGATTAAATGACAACAGACCAGAATTACAGAGATTATTGAAAGACTGCAGGTCCGGAAACGTTGATACCATTCTAACAAAAAGCGTCAGCAGATTTGGACGGAATACTGCTGAAACAATCTGCCTGATTCGAGAACTCAATGCCATTGGAGCCAGAATTATATTTGAGAACGAAGAAATCGACACTTCAAAATGTGAAAGCGAATTTCTTGTCACTTTAATTGAAGCCTATGCACAAGAAGAAAGCTATAACCGCAGTGAGAATATTCGATGGGGCATTGAAAAGCGAATGCAAAATGGAACATCACTTCTTTATAACAGGAGATGCTTTGGATACAGAAAAAATGAGAATGACACTTTAGAAATCTGTCCGGAAGAAGCAGAAGTTGTTCGTTTGATTTTTGATTTCTATCTTCGTGGCGGAAGTATTCTTTCCATCATAAAAGAACTGGAGAATCGGCAAATTCAAACGCCATCAGGAAAGAAAAAGTGGTGCTCGCAGACAGTCGTAAAAATTCTAACCAATGAAAAGTATATCGGAAATGTGCTGCTGAAAAAGACCTATACAGATGGATTCCCAAATCGAAAGCGGAAAAACAACCGTGGAGAGAAAGATCAGTATCTTGCAGAGCAGCTGCACCCTGAGATCATATCAAAAGAAATTTTTGATGCAGTCCAGATAGAACGGCAACGAAGAAGTAATGTAGTAATAGACGAAAATGGAGAAAAGAAACGGGCAGGGAAGCGATACTGCTCGAAAATAATGTCAGAAACAGACATGGAACCATTTGATGGAACGTTAGATTACTCATCATATAGAAAATGATAAGTACACAAAAAAGTGCAGAAATACGCCAATTCAACAAAAAAACGATAGCCCCGACCTACCGTTTTATTTTACCCTATCGTTTTTTTGTTGTTTCAGAAATGCAAACAGCCTGCTGGGAAAGCACTCCACAGCAGGCTGTTTTTGCTTGATAAAGCCAAAAAAATCACGCATTTTCGGCGCTTTTCCAAAAAGAAAGCACTGCACAATTGTATCATTTGTGCAGTGCAGTTATGGTTGCGGGAGCCAGATTTGAACTGACGACCTTCGGGTTATGAGATTTATAAAACACTGCTTTTCGTTCTTTTTCATAACGAAAAACAAGGAAAAACAGTGCTTTTTCATGCCATTTCTTTGATATATATAGTCAATCATAAAGTTTTATGATTTCATAAGGGTATGCGTAAGGGTGTGAAATAATGAACTTTTTATATATGCAAAACATTTTTTGTGTTGATACAAGATCACAATAATTTATCACTAGTCTTCTCATTTTCTTGCAGATACAGCCCAAAATTAGAATGACGCTCCAGTGAATGCAGCTCCTCTTTGATATAATTCCAAGAAGAACGATAATCATAATTTTCCACCACTGAAAAATATGAATGTATCATAAAGTCACAGAAATCCTTTGTGGCTCTATGATATTTTTTTGCAAACGCATACGCATCTTGTTCTTTTTCTTCATCTGTACTGCCAAGCTTATTGTGAAGTACATGATCTAAATTGCACGACATATAAAAGACATGATACGGTATATCCCAAATCTGAGAACAGCCAAGCAGTTTATTCAGATTAGAAGACTTTTGCTCGTTCCGCTTTCGGATGCTCTCCACATTTTCTGCCTGAATCTCTGTTGTCGTATAAACAACCTTTTCATTGACATCCTGCTCTAGCAGCTCCACTACATTTTCTGCTGAGATAAAGGCACCGTCCGTATCCGTAATGTGGACGATCTCCTTAAAATCACTTTTCTTGAAATGATTCTGAGCTGCATACTGCTTTACCATTTTTCCGATTTCGGCAACGATCTTGTCGGCGGTAATGTTACGTGCTGTGGTAATATCACCGTGTACAATGTGCAGGTAAATCTGATCTGAAGGATATAAGTTACTTAAAACTGCACCAAGTGCTTCTTGATCAGATGGTCCTTCTACAATAATAAACACAATCTTTTTACGGGGCATAGCTTTCACCTGCCTCCCGGAATGCAAGTGCGATCTCATAATTATTGGTGGGGTCATACACCGTTTCACTCTGCTCGCCCAACGTAATATCCCGATAGTAGAAATCTCTCAGGTTATTGCTGTTCTTGACATTTGTCATTCGAATATACCGATTTTCCGGATTCACTGTGGTAAACGCCACAAATCCACGGTCTATGGTTTCCAGCGGTCGAAGATTATGTGAAGTAAAGATCAGTTGTCCCTTTCCCTTTTCTGAAATAATACAGAGCAGTTCACCCAGCAGATATTCAAAAATGCCTGCATCCAGTTCATCAATTGCAACGGTAATTGACGGCTGGTTATAGACGACGATCAGCAATTGCAAAACAGAAATAATCTTTTTAATTCCCTCCGATTCAAAACGAAGTGGGATTGCCTTCTTGTTTTTCAAAGAAACCAGCTGAATTCGATTCGCTTTTGCACCACTTTCTAACAGCTGCTCCCCAAGATTCACAACGCCGATTGTCAAGCCTGGAACCAGTTGTTCCAGGACGATATTCATATTGGCAATTACTTTTTGCAGAAGTTCCAATACCTGCGACGGAATTGTACCAGCATCCCACAACGGAATGGGAACCTCACCAAAAGCTCCGATCTGGTCATCATGATATTTCAATGCCAACGGCAGATTGCTCAGACTGATCATCGCTGTATTCTTGGTATCAATGACAAACAGTTCCGACTTTCCGTATTCAGATAAACGGTCTATCAAAAATGTCAGATGCTTCTCTTTGCAGTTTTCATGAAAGATTTTGCGGCACTCTTTGGAGAATATAAAGGAACGACCAGTCTGCTCAGCCATTCTTTTGGCAACCAATAGATCTGTGGCAACTGCTTTATTTCCGCCTGTGAAAATGTCGTATTTTACTTTTGGAAGAAAGGCAGTTTCTTTTACATTGGTATCAATGATTTTCTGCAGCCGCTGGCTTTGTGCTGCATCCTGGTAAGCTGTACTCAGCACCTCATCAAATACCACCACACGAAATGTGTCTTTTGGCTGCATTTCGGTTATCTCATCCAGTGACAAGGATTCTTTGCGAAGCTTAAACTGATAGACCACATCGTATTTCACTTGTTCTTTGGCATTCTCCATTGTCAGTTTATACTGTATTTGTGCATAGTCTGCATCAATATGAATGCAAGCACCATAAGATGTCGGCACAGAACGTCCGCTCAAGACATATTTCAAGATGTCGATCACATCGATCAAGGCTGTCTTTCCGGAACCGTTCTGCCCATAAAGTCCGAGCACACTTGCTTTGTACGATTTGTGTGTATTTTTGAATCCAATGATTCCGTGTACTACATTCTTGAAATTCCGAATCTCAACTTGTTCTATCCTAACAATTGCTCCATTCATCGTGATGCCTCCTATCCTGTGTTATTTATTATACCACATTTATATGAAATAGTCAATGCAAATTTGCAATTTTGCATTTTTTATATCGATTTTTGAATTAGACAGATAACTTTGATGGATTCGATGGAATACGCTTACCCGTCATGATCGTTCATGTGCTTCACAAAATAGTCTTTCACCGTTCAACTTGGTTTTCAGTGTCAGCAGCTTGTTATACATTTTAGTATCATAACAGCACCATTTGAGATAATGCGCAGGTTTGCACATTGTTCAAAATAGGATAATACGCAGGTTTATGATTGCTATACTACTAATCGCCTTAAATAAACTGGTTTTTGTCCCGTTCACCGGCTTTATAGATCGGTGTTTCTTGCATTTCATTTGATGTCAGAATCGCATTGTAAAGACGCATTTCAAAGATACGATTGGCAACTGCAACACAACCGTTTTCTTCTTTCAAAAAATCATACGTCATTGCTAAACGAGTGATGGAATTATCTGGTGTATAGAGAAACCTTTTGCCCAGAATCAAAATCTGATACAAATAGTCGTAAAGATTCTGGCTGCTTTCAAAGGTGTAAATAAGTGTCTCAAATAAAGGGTTATGTTCCGTTAGAATCAACTTTACAGCATCTGAAACGCCTTCTGTTTGCCAACCGAATTTTTCGTCCATGTATTTGCAAATCATCGACACCAGCACCGGATAACCAGAAGTATAATCGTAGATCAACTGGGACAATTTCTGAATATCCATGCCAGTATGATGGTCATTCTCGTATTCCGTCAACATTCCGGCAATGTCATGCGCATTGAAACTCATGTCGATCTCAAAAGCAGAGGCAATATTCCACGGAATACCATATCTATCCTCCGTGGGTGGGCGGAGATTTCGTACATCATGAACACTTGACAAAATAACCGATCGAAATGTCGGACGTTTGTTTCGGGCAAGAAAACGACCTCTGAGCTGTGCCAAAAAGTCGAGAAAAGTCTGACTGTTTCCAGGATGATCTGCTTCATCCACTATCAGTATAATTGGCTTTGATGACACTGCACACCATCTGCTTAGAACCGTAAATAAGTCCACTTCAGTATGATTCAGACTCTGCTTTATTTGTTTGATCTGCTCTTCGATTTCGCCAGGCATTTCTCTGCGATAACGACTCCAGAGCAGCCGTGCAAGTGTCTTAACAAACACACTTTCTGTTGCAAACTCTGGTGTGCTGATAAATTGAAAATCAATTCTGATAACTGCATATTCCTCTTTTAGATACGCTTGCAGGGCTTTCAATATCGTGGTCTTTCCATACTGTTGTCCATGATTGATACAAAAGTACTTCCCCTTGTCTACCATCTCTTTGATCTGTGCAAGGCGGTGGTCCAGATTGACCATGTAGTGTTCTTGTGGATTACAGCAGCCGGTAATGTTAAAACAGCGGTTCATGTGTTTCACCTCGTGTTCGTTATTGCATCTCTGTTATTTTCCAGTACCCACGCTTTGTAGAACCGCAATGTTCGATCGCCCCGTCTTTCTTCATCTTCTTAACATGATACCTAGCGGAATCATTGGTTATTGCAAGGCTCTCGGATATTTTAGCGATTGTAATCTGGGGATTTTCTTTTATTAGTTTAAGAATTCTGTCCTGAATTTCGTTGTGATTTTCTTTGGTCTTTTCTTGGGCTTTTTCTTTGGCCTTTTCTTGAGTGTCTCCGTTTCCTACTTCAACATCCGCCACCACACCATAATTCATATTCCACATTGTTAAAAAGAAGCAATCATATTCCGATGTAAAAACAGGCTTTTTCCCCTCTGTATAGTTCGGAAGTGTTTTATAAGCGGAGAGGATTTTTTTGAATCCGCTGCCACGCCGATCCATGTATTTCAAGCGATTGAAAACATCAGCAATCACAGGGTTTCTTCCGAAGAAAAACACACGATTTCATTACGCGGCTCACGAATGGTAGATTTCTACAAATGAATCATTATTTATCCTGTCAAGGCAGGGTATCATTCTTTCAACCATTCAACTTTCTTGTGATTGTAATACATTTCACATTCCTCCTTTTCTATAAATGAAAAAGAGCTGTCCCATCATCGCCACTTAAATTCGTGACAATATACAAAACAGTCTTTGTAATTTTATAAACATTTCCTAGTGAAAGCCAACGAAAAACATCCACGATTTTACATGAGAATTCCCGTTCTCCAAGCGTCAATAAAGCCCGTAAATACGGGCTTTATCAGATAAATATTCACTTAGTATCACCAATATGCGATAGAAATACAGAATTAGGTATGCCAAAAATCAAATTTATCTCGTATAATTATACACTAAAAATAGGTATGTTAAAATGATTTAATTACAAAAATCATACCATTGCATAAATGCTACGTCGTCTAAATTTTTTTTACTATTCCTCTTGAATGTTTTCAAAAAAACATAATTTCTCTACAATTATGTTAGAGCCAAAACATCTATATTGTATAAACATCTTTTCAGTTGCATTTACAAAACTATATAAATCTCCATTTTCCAACAGTTCTCGGCTTTCCTTATCCTGCATAACAATTTTGTTAAGCTTGAGAACATCATATCCTTCTGGGAAAGCTATATCAGAATTGTATGAAATGTACGAGTTGTTTACTTCTATATTTCTTTGAATTTTATCTTCCTTGAAATTGACAGGAATTGCAATGAAAATCAACAAAAGCACCATACAAATCAAAGCATTTCTAATACAAATATAGGATGAAAAGACAATATTATTTCTAATAATATTTCTATCAATATTTCTGTTTGCGCAATCATCATATTTTTCTTTTATTTCTTCGTTATCATCATACATATCCAAAACTTCAACAAAATACATGGTATTTTCGGTAAATAGCACTTTAATTGCTTGTATTCCAGCAGAAAGCAAGTATAATGCTGCTGCAATCATAATAAAATAGGATATCCAATGCATAAAATCAGAAGTATATTTATTCACAATTGAGGTAATCATATTTGATGCCCCCATTATAAGTGTAATAGCTATTGTTATACCGATAACATTAGTTTTTGCTTTATCTTCAAACTTGTCCTTAATTTCAAATGTATCAGAATACTTTTTCCGAAAACTTTCAATTGGAATTTTGTCTACATTACCCTTGAACGAAATATTACTTTGGCTTTCATTACTTTCGGCCTTCTTCTTTAAACTCTTATTTGCCTTGCTAAAATCTAGTGATGGGAAAATCTGCTTAGAAACTATACTTAGAATTTTTTTCATATCAAACTTCATTCGTTAATTCGTCAACTATTGCTTTATCCACTGGTATGTCACTTCCTGAACTAAGCCATCCCCATTCACCAGTTGGATTTACTTCAATAAAATAGTATTTGTTATCCATTACAGCCAAATCAACTCCTCCGAATACCAATCCAAGTTGTTTCATAAGCTTCAATATTTTTGTTGCAATGTCTTTTGGAAGATTTATTTCTTTATATACCAGATCGTTTTTTGAGATCTTTCTCCAATCACCATATATGTTTTTTCCCTTATTAGTAATACTAATTGAAAATAGCTTGTCTCCTACAACCGTAACTCTTAAATCTTGTTTATCCTCAAGACATTCTTGTAAAATTATTGGGGCATCCTTAATATTTGCATCTAAAAGTTCTTCTCCATTTACAATTGATGAATAGGTGAATAATTCTTGAGAGTCGATATAAAACAATGCAGTATCTAGTGATTTTACAATATAATTTGTACATGATGAAATATGTTGAGGCAAAACATTTCCTATATATGTTTTTGGAACATTAAGTCCAATTTCTTTTGCACACTTCAATTGATACATCTTATTTTCTGCCTGATATGTACTAACGGGATGATTAATCCATTTTGCTTTATCAAAGGAGATAAGATTACGAATAAACGAACTCCACTGACTTCTATATAATTGTTCGTTTAGATTATATTTTTTGTGTGACCGCAAAAATACGGGAGCTCTAAAATATATTCCTTTAATGGTATCATTGCTTATCGAATATTCCATTTCATCTATTTTTACAAACATCGTAGATTCCTGTAAGGAGTACAATATTTCATATTTTCTGAAATAATCCCTGTTTAATCTAAGGAACCTTTTATTTCGCTTATGTAATTCATAGCAGATTAAATCAGTAGAAAAATCAATTGATGAAGATAGAATTAAATACTCAATTTTATTCACCTTTTTGATCCTCACCAGTTTCAATATCACATTTCTTTGATATTGGCTTTTGCAATTTATTGCTCCTCATCATTGCACAGTTTGATGTATTTTCAACCCAAAAACCTTCTTTGGATTTATATGTACATCCACTTGGAACTGTGCTTTGATTCGATGTATTGTACCGCTTAGCTTTTTCAAGAATAATATGTTCCTTCATTTTATCCTCCTTTTCGTAAATAAAAGTTGCGTGGCTACACTATGTCTAAGGATGATTTTTGTATTTATGTTTTTAAAGCATCAAATCATTTTGATTAAAATTAATATTTCCCCACTACACCTTTATTCAGTCTCGTTATTGTTATATCACATTTCCAATGAGAAAACAACCAGCGGTTTAAATTATGCATATTTATGCAATTTCGTTTGATATTATAAACTCTACCCGGGATAGCTTTAAATCATCATTAAATAAAATTTCATCTAATACAATTATACACTATTTAACAACGTTTTTCAATAGAATTATTTCATTTTAAATAAGATAAATACATCTTCTACATATTGCACAATTAGCCAGCTTTCGTTTTGTGCATACTTCCAAAATATATAATTATGATAACTGATAATTTTTTGTACTGCTGGCTGGATATACATCAATGCTTTAATGAAATGCTATGTATCTTACGATGAATTTGCAATACTAGTGCAGTACAAAAAGAATTAACTGTTAAGCCATTAGCATATACCAAAAGAGCAGGCTTTTACACCTGCTCCACAAATCACTTCTGTTTTCACACTACAGCCTTAACAACCGTCTTTCCATTCACTTGAATGGTTTTCATACTAGGCTGCTTGTTCTTATTGAAGTTGAAACTCAGCAGGTATCCCTTGTCAAGATGGTAATAGTCCAGATACTCAGAAATCTGCTTTTCACCCTCGATGTTGTATTCCTCACCACGCCGGATTTTCAGCTACACAATATAATGACAACCCACAAGTTCCAACTGTTTCATCTACCATCAGTACAATTGACTTTGGCAACACCACACATCATTTACTTAGAACCGTAAATAAATCCACTTCAATTTGATCTAAGCTCTGCTTTATTTGTTTGACCTGCTCTTCAATTTCACCGAATCTCTCTACGATAATAAATCACAATATTTCATGTATGCCATTGTCATTTTTACAGCTATCTTTTTCAGGGACTCCAATACTTGCGACAAAATTGTGCTCACTAAGTAATGGAAACCTTATCTCTCAATCTAATCATCATAATTAGTATGGATTTGTTAAATTACATTTTGGGTGTCAGTTTTATATTGATTTAATATAATATTGTTTTATGTGAGAGTGAATTGCTTTTCTTATCGTACACATACATTTCATTTAATTGCATTCGTAGTATTTGCTCTGGTTTTACTATAGCATCTTGTTTAACAGAATAATTAATTCCTTCATTTGAATTGTAGGTAGGAAACAAAGACAATCCACCACGAGATTTTCCATAACTTGAATTTGTAGATGTCTCAATTTTTTCATAGTATCCAATTGCTTTTGACCAAGCATCAGCACTTATATTAGATCCGTGTTGCATGACTATATTTTCACAGCTATTTCCAAGCAATGTATACATCAGCTTGTCATTTCCATTGACACTTGCAAATAAATCAGAAGAAAGTATTGCAATATGACAGTTATCATAAATGCCTGATATAAGTTGTATTAGAGAAGGATTGTTTTCTATCGTAATATCATCCAGTACTAAAGTAAAATATTCTCTATTTTTTAATAGCATATCTATTTGTGAAACTATAACAGATAGCAAAAGATGATTTGCATTACTACCAATATCAATAGAAACAATTCTTCCGTTTGTGACTGCTTTTATTGCATCATACCCAACCCCTTTCTTTCTTGATGTAATTCCATTGCCTTCACTTAATAAATCAAAAAAATAGGCTTCAAGCTTATCAAAGTCTTCCTGCCCACGAGAAAGATGATATTTTATATCATCAGCAACATTAGAACTTATAGTTTCATTCTCCGCTAACATATCTATACGATCAAATAATGAACTGTAAGGGCAATTATTCAAAAATGGCAATTGAATTGGAGTTGAATTTAGATTAGCAAATTTTAAGATTCCTTTTAAAGCAGATCTCGTCTTTTCAGTGAAACCATATTCTTTTTTTGAATCCATAATAATTTTAATTATTTCATCAGTACTCCTATTTATAAATGGATCAAAAATGCTGTTAATAGAATTGATTACTACTGAATCACTGATATTTGATGACAAATAGTTTTCTATCTGCCTATCAGATTGATGTATAATTATTATCGGCATTCTTTGCCTAGAATAGTTCTCAATAGCATTTTGAAGTAGACTGCTTCTCAAACTTTGATCTCCACCAGATACAATGCTATTATGCATACAACCATTTAAATAAATCGCATCTACCTGTGCTTTTTTGTCCTCAACTACTCCACGATTAATACTATTATTTCTTTCAATTAATTTTTTATTTACCAATCGAATTATAGCATTAATTCCGCTGACTACACAATTCCATATGGCAATAAATATTTGCAAAATCAAACGCATTACCATGATAAATACATTCATAATACAAGACATCCTTTATTTGAAATTTGCAAACTGAAATCTAAATGGCTTGGAAAACGGTAATCCAACTATGGCCTCACCAACATTTAAAGACATCATATCCCAATCTTCTACCGTGTTTCCTTGCCGTTTATCCTCCATATATTTTTTATCAACAGAGGAGTAATGATCTAGAATGTAATTTTGTCCATACAAATCAATTACAAATTTTCTTGTTGCTGTATCATTTGCTCGGAAAGCATATACAGAAGAAAAACCAGCTGCAATGTTTTTACCTCTAGCTTCACCATATACTTCTATTAGTTGATTTATGCTTTGTAATCCAGCAAAAACTTTTACACCAAGACTACGTCCAAAATTTACGCCATCATCTATATGCTTCAAATTTGGCAACAATCTAAATTCATCACAGATTAAATATACATTTCCTTTTCTATTCGAACTTTGACCAAGTGCTTCTTTTAATGCTAGATCAAACAAAAGGCTGTAAATCGGAGAAAGTATACTTCCAATTGACAAATCGTACTCAATAAAAAGCGTTTTTCCACCTTTTGAACGTACAAAATCTCTAATTGAAAAAGCCCCACGCTCAGAAAACACACCTATAAATATTTCTTTGACAACAGAGTACATCTCAGAAAGTACTCCTTGAGTTTGTGAACCTTCACCATTGATATACGATACAACAGAAATTAAATCGCTATAGCTTTCTATATTATTAATCAAATCCTCGACTGTTGAACCGTCTAAAATAACTCGCAATGTGTCGTTGTAAAAAGTTTCGTTCATTATTTCTTTTGACCCTAAGCTGTCTCTTATGAGCGTTGTGATAATTGCTGATAACAAATCTGCCGCTGCATGAGGAAAGAAAGTGTTTTTCGATTTCTGTATGCGTTCCGCAAAAAACGAGTTACATATTTCTTGAATATTTAACAGATAATCTTTTTCCTTAAATCCATCGGCTAAAATCTCACGAAATATATTCCATTTTACAGATCTCGAACTATATTGGCTAGAATTCCCTAATACATAATCCTTATCATTTCCGAATTTACTATAAAAATCACCTTTACTATCAAATATTATCATAACATCATCTGAAGTCATCTTACTTCTTATTTGACTAACAAAATGATAAAACAACGTAGTCTTACCACATCCTGTACCACCAATAAATAAGGAATGCTTGCTTAATGTATCAGTGTCAATCTCAAAGCTTGTTGGTTTCCCCTTGTAAGTTCCTGGCAATTTAACGATATAATTAGTCTTTTTCTGAGGAGGGAGAATTTTATCTAAAGTATCTCCGTAAAGAATTTTTGTACTAACACTCATAATTACCTACTTTGACCTCGATCTTTTGATTGACCTTTACCATTGTCTTGATTGTGTTCTCTACCCCTGTCACGCTCTCTTTGTCCTTTACCTTCTTCTTCGGTAGTAGACTTTTTAGCATTTGTTCTTGCTTTCCAACGATTAAGAGCGTTCAGCTGACTCTGCCGAATTTTTTTCTGTTCCTCCGGTGACTTATCCTGATATGTTTCCATTTCTATACCTCCAATTTTCGATTTTTGCATTTCCCATTCAGCAGTTCTATCTTTCCAATATCTACTCTTAACTGCATCATATTGGTATACATTATATCTTTCCGTGCATATATTTTCCAATCCAGCTCCTATAGAAGTCGAAGCATTATTTTATGCTTATATAAAACAATTACTATTTTATGTGATTAATAATCAACTAATAAGCTCCATATTAATTAATCCAAATGAAGTTCCCCCTGACGCGGCTTCATTATCATAAAAGTACACCTTTAAATTTTCACAGTTTGAAACGTCTAATTCTATGGTGAAAGGGATAGAATCTGGTGTTAATATATAACTTTGTATTAAGTCATCATCGTTCCAAAACTCTAAAGTAGTATTAAATTCACTTGTATTGTAACTATTGATTAGCTTGCATTCACCACGGAGAATAGAATAATTCCTATTTAAATTAAATGTGGCATATGCCCAACTTTTCTCTTTTGAACCATTCCATCTCGCTAACCACCCTTCTATTCCATGCTCATACGTCTCTCCATCGGTACACGTATTACCGCGAGTATATTGATGTTTTCCAATTTGGAATACAAAACTGTCCCCCTCATTTCCAGTATACCTATCAGACTCAACAATGGGTAATTGATCGAGAAATACAATAATGGGACTTTCTGAATCAGATTGCAACTGCTTGTCCCATTCACAAATAAATGCAGTTGTATCACTGCCCCAGCGCCCATCATTCCATGTTCCATCAGTAAATTTATAATAAAACATAGCATAGTTTTCCTCTGAGTTTTCACTATTAGGCTCTGATGGTGCCCAATTAGTATAATTAACAGGTTCATCATTAACCCATACCCATGTTCCCTCAATATCTCTATCGGTAAACCCAAAGTAAGCAGACTTGTATCCTTCAGATATCATCATCGAATAAATATAATCATTTTCTTCTTGCGATTGTATTGTAGCAAGATGTCCTCCAATTGTTTGACAATATTCTTCTGCTTCTTCAAATGATGATATATTAGAATTTTCTATAATTTGATAAGAATGGTTCGGAAAATCTGTATAATCAAGCTCTTGATCATCATTTTCTATTTCATTATTTTGAATAGGTGCAGTAGTTATAATATCAGTTAAACCAATAGGTGCAGTAGTTGTAATATCAGTTGAACCAATAGGTGCAGTAGTTGTAATATCAGTTGAACCAATAGGATCTCTCAACAAAGCATTATCTTCTGTTTTATTATGTTTGATAAAACCAAAAGCACAAATTCCAGTTACAACAATTACAGCTCCTACAGCAGCAATTAGCACTATATATTTAAATTTCGGAGTACTTGTATTACTATTCGAAATATATTTTTTTACATCTTTAGCATCTTTATTATAATAACTCAATTTTGATTATCTCCTAACTGTACCATCAGAAAATGTTTTGACTAATTATTTTTTGTAGTCTACGCATGAAGGAAGATCTTCATTTGACCAATAATGATCTTTCATCATGAACATATCACTTTTTAGATAGTATTTATTATTCAGGTTATTCTGTTTTCTAACACTATCCCAAGTCACATCAACATGATGATAATGTATTCCATCTAACGTAACGATGTTCCACGCATGATTTTCAATATTGTTTTTAACATTATCTATTCCACTTCCAGATATAACAAAGCACTGAATACCTACCGCATCACAAAAGTACTTGAGTAATTTTGCATATCCTTCACAAATGCCAGTATGATTAAGTAAAGGACCTGAAATTGTATAATCCATTGGTGTAATAGCACCATAGTTATATACTACACTTTTAGATATGCTATCATAAATACAATCTAGTTTAAGTTTATAGCTTGACATACTGGAAATATGATTAATCAATGAGTCTCTAATACTCGAAAATCTATAAACATATTTAGAAATGGTAGCTACATTATATATAAAGCCAATTCTTATTTCAATAGTATTTCGGTATTTCATAATCTCAACTGGATGCCTTTTAATATCAATATAAAACAATTCAGGATAATCTCTATCAATAATTTCTATTAATTTAAATATTTCATCAGGTGATATATTGCAAGAATTCAATCGAATTATATTATTATAATTTTGAATGCAAGAAATAATAATATCAAAAGCTTTTTTCTGAATTGATGTTAATTTTGAATAATAATAACGAAGCATATCAGTGTGAGAATGTGTCTGCATTGAAAGTGCTGCATGAATATGTCATAAAACTTTGCTTACATCCAGGACAGGTGACTTGTGTTCCTATCGATTTTGCACAAAATCTAGTTCCACAATTACAGAAAATAATTGACTTAGCCTTACAATATGGACAGCCATCATAGCTTGGTGCATCTTCTCCAAATGTAATTACTTCGTTATTTGATGCTATAGTTGAATCTCCCCGTAACGAATCATGGAAGGGAAATGCATATGCCATATGCCATACTCTTTCTTCTCTTAACCGATCCAATCTTAGAACATAATTCTTTCCTGTTGTGCTGCATATACAGTTTAACAATTTACATTCTTTTTTTCTTGGAGGCAAAGAGGACTTTCTTGGCATCTCAAATCTTCTATTAAACATTACCACACCTCACATAGAACTTTTTAGTATATATAAACATATCTCCATATAGAAAACAACATGCTTATTAAACTATATGGAGATATATTAACTACTTTGTTATTTTTAAATCTTCGTGTTTTTTTTCAGCTATTTTGGCACAAATATCGACAAATAGTTTTTTGATAACATTTGCCTTTAACCTAGACTCTCCATTATGCCCTTTATGGTGATACCGATAAGAAAGTTCATGTGTAACATAATCCCTAACATTAGAATTGTTTCTAGCTTTTGCCTTACGGCTACAAGCCATCAATTCCATATCTGTCATGTACTGAATGTCTTCTAATCGTTTTGGAAATTCAGAAAAACTACCTGCTACCTTTTCAACTCTACACCACTCACAATACATAGAATTATATCCATCTCTTAAATAATGATTCCAACCATCACACTCGCAAAAATCCAATGACTCTATATACTCTGACAATGCAGAAATAAATTCATCTGGAGATGGTCTTAGTTCTGGTTGGCGTGCACCCTTTTCAAAAGCTCTGATAAAAAGATTTTGCAGATTAGGAGTCAATATTCCAAAATCAGGGCAATATTCCGGCAGAACAGTTTTTTTAACATTATCGTTATATAAATTACTATAGCAATAATTCCCGTTCATTTTTAGCATATTTGGTGGAGGAACAAATTGTGATGCTTTACCTACTATTGCTGCTGGCAATGCACAAGAAAATGGTGCACAATTCAATAGTAATAGATGAAGATGATACGCAAGACAATAATAATCTGTATAAAGAGTAAATGTTTCAAAACGATCTTTAGGATCTTTAGCTTTAGCACCTGAATTACTTAATTGCTCCAATGTTGCCCCCTTATATTTGCTTTGGAGACACAAAATTTCAGGCATGAAAAGATCTGGATATAGTTCTGTACATGGAAGCGTTTGATAATTGGATGAACCCTCAGTCCTTACTTTTAAATGAAAACTATCGGTGTCAATAATGCGTATTTCTCCGTTATACCTATTAACAGCAATATTATTAAAGTTAAAGTCACCCATCAATAGTTGACCCTTTTTTCCACCACTCTCTTCATGTATAGCTCTCAATACCTTACAAATATTCAAACCGACTATCGCTCTTCTTCTAATTGACAATGGTCTATCGCCAATAAAAGTATCAGTTAATAGTGTTGAACAGTCAACGTTTTCCATTACATAGCCACATTGTTTAGATTTTTCCTTATCCTCATACAAGATCACTTGTGGTAAAGCTACATATCTCTTAATCTCATCTGACCATTTGAGTTGTCTTAATGCTTTAACCTTAGTGTCTCGTTGTTTTTCACGTTTTAAAAAAATTTTTGCAACATGAGCTTGATCTCCTTGAATTCTATAGATTGTTCCCACACCACCTCCACCAATTTTATCAGTTAATACATAATTAGTGCCATTATCACCATAATATATACTCATGATTAAACCTCAGAATTATTTGTTGTGTCTCCAGATTTATCAGAATCTTCTATTTCAAGAAAAGCTCTTAATCCATTTTTTAACCATTGCAATTGCTTCCCTTGCTTTTTCTTCGATTTACTTTTTGGTGTATTCACCGATTTAATCTCAACAGTATTATCACCTGCTGTTTCAGAAGAAATTACTGTTTTATCTGGCTCACTTTTTTCGTGTTCATTATCATTAGGATTATCTTTTCTTGTTTCATTTTCAGCAGATGTAATATTCCATATATATTCAGCATAAGCCTCAACATCTTCATTTGTCCAAGAAGTGTTGTTTTTGGATATATAAGAAATAAATTCTTCCTTAGCTATTGAGGGATAAACTTTGAGTATTTCTCTCCATTTTTTACAATACATTTCCTCAATAGTCGGTTCAGACGGTGGGGTCCATTTAATCTCTTCAGGTGAAATATCAGCTCCATAATTGATTATTGCAGAAACTGATATATCATCTCGAAGATTTCCGTCATCAAGACTTCCGTACATTTGAAAAAGTGTTTTATCGTTCTCATTTGCTTCAACCGCATGAATCAAACGATTAAAACTCTTTGTGACATACTCTCTCAAGGCCTCACTAATATCTACTGATATTTCTTTTTTATGATCCCATAATTTAGGTTGAACAAAAAGATTTGCTCTAGGAACGTAGACCTTCCTTTCGTCACTACCACTTTTTAAGCCTGGCACAACCCATTCAAAAATGCCATCTGTCATACACAAAACAGCGATTACATTATAATCAACTTTACCAACAACAAAATTTCTTGAAGCCAAAGTAATAACTTCGCCATACTCATTATTTTGCTGTGATGTAACTACATGATATGTTCCATAGTCATCTAAAGCAATTATACCTGAGTCGCCAGCATTGCCATAATAAAGGTTCTTTCCATCATACAAAGCCATTGCTAAAGTGGTATGATATTCTTTAGTATCACCATTCACTTTTTTAACATGCATTTCAATTGCATTAGCAGCACAATGGAAAGCCATCGTAATAAGAGAAAGTAGGTCTTCTTCCTTACAATTATTAGGGAAACAGTTATAAACAGTCTTAAGTGCAGATTTCACAGCAATTTTTGATGCTTCATCAGAATGCTTACAGCTACCAACTCCATCAGCAACAATTGCTACCCTCCACATGCCATAACTCATAACATCGCTGCTATCTTGACAAAGAAGATCATTTTCAATGTGCATGATGCCCTTTTCAGAAAAGTTATATGATGCTATACTCATGGATCTCACCTTTACCATACAAAATCGCCAGCTGTATCTTCCACATACTTCTTGCCATCTTCATTTTTAAAAGTTCCATCAGCACCATGTCTATTGCAAGGCTCCAAATCTTCAGGAATTTCTATTTTTGTTGTATCCCCTAAAGCTGATACAGATGACGCCACAACACTTGCCTCCATAAATTTAAATGCTGCAGGAAGTCCATTAGCACAATCTTTTGCTCTAAGAATTGTAACCTTATCACCAAAAGGCTTTAATTCAGAAGCGTCTGCGGCCGGCGGAATGAGTGTAATATACATTTTGGCTGAAGGTTTATCTCGATTAAGATACTCTTGAGATAGTGCATATGCATCATCAAGTGACTCTGTGCTTACTCCATCAGTATATACGAATATCTGAGCACGTTTACACTGCATACCAGTCTGTGCATATACAGCACGACGTTCTCTTGTCTTTTCAATTGCCTTAATAACAGCAGATCCCAACGAAGTTGTTCCTGCGACATCAAGTTCAATCCCGCCATCAAACGATGCCAAAGGGCGCCAATCAACCAATGTACGAACCTCGTCGTCAAAGACAAGCACGCAAATATCAACATTCTGCTTATCATAGTCGCTGAGCGACATATTTGCAATACCGTTGATCATTTCCTCAACAATCTGGCTCTTAGTTCTTCCATCTTCTGCCTTGTCTTTCATCGAGCCACTTGTATCTATGCAGAATACAACGGGCTGATGAACACCCATAGGGTTTCTCGGCTGTTCCGCCTGACCGTAGTCTCTTCTAATTTCGTTGGACATAATAGTTCCTCCTTATAATTTAGCCTTATTTGACAATGCAGTCTGTAAGGCATTTTATTTTGCAGCATATACTCTTATGAGTAATACGCTTATCAACATTTATTCAAAATCCCAAGAAAAATCGGGATCGTCAGACTCATCATCATGGTGTGTTGCTTGTTTTTCCTTTTCCATTATTTTTTCAATTCTGCACCATTCGCAATCTTCAAACTGATACCCTTTTCTAATATAGTGTCCTTGTTTTGAGCAATTACATAAGGTCAAATCATCAATATAAATTGATAACGCTTTAATAAATTCACTCGGAGATGGTCTAACTTCTGGCTGATTCGCTCCTTTTTCAAAAGCTCTTATAAACAATTCCTTTAACTCAGGTGTTAAAATATCAAAGTCAGGACAATAAGCAGGAAGAATAGACGGATTAAATAAATTGCTATAACTATAATTACCGTTCATTGCCAGCTCTCTATTTCCATACTCTAGATTACGTATACTATAAGCAAACGGCGTACAATTTAATAGTAATAGGTGAAGATGATATGCCATACAATAGTAGTCCGTATATACACTAAACGTAAAGTACCCATTATTAATTAAATCTTTTAAATCAGCTTTAGGATTCTTTATAAATAATTTAAGAATCTCTGGCATAGTCAGATCAGGATATAATACGGTACAGGGCAAAACTTTATACTCATCTCCATGTTTCACTGTTAAGTGAAAACTATCAGCCTCAATAATATGAATGTCTCCAGTATTTCTATCAACAACAATACTATTAAAATTAAAATCACCTATTACAAGTTGGACTTCACTATTTACGCCATTCATATGTATCGCTTCTAATGCTTTGCATACATTTAAGCCAACTACGGCTCGCATTTTGATAGATAACGGATGATTTCCTGTGAAAGTATCAGTTAATGATGTTGAACAATCAACCTTATCCATCACATATCCGCATTGCCTTGTTTTTTCCTCATCTTCATAAAGAATAACTTGTGGCAAAACAACATATTTTCTAATATCATCCGACCATTGAAACTGTTTTAATATCCTTACTTTAGCATCTCTTTGTTGGTCACGTTCGCGGAATATTTTTGCGACACAATTATCGCTGTCTTTTATTTTGCATATTTTTCCTTCACCGCCACTACTCAATACTTGTGTTAATAAATAGCTTTGATTGTTATCGCCATAACATATACTCATCATTTCTACTCTGCCATTACTTGTATTCATAATTTTCTCTATCTCCTACCAAACAAATTCATTGTCATTCATATTAAAGTATTTTCTTCCATTTTCCATTATAACATCATCCTTGCCTTTTCGATTAAGAACCTCTAAGTTATTTGAAATTGGGACAAGAATACCATCAGCTGTTCCTCCCACAAAATGATATTCAATAATGTTTTGAATGAAGTTAAAACTCGATTTAACACCGTCAGTGTAATCCTTAGTACGAAAAATTGTTACTTTTTCTCCAAATGCCTTTAATTCAAAACTGTCTTTCAAAGGCGGTAGCATCGTAATGAACATCTTTTCCATTCGATTATTGAAATAATCACTAACCTTATGCACTTCTTCTAACGGTTTTGTACTATAACCATCCGTAAAAACAAATAGAACCGAACGTGTAAATTGTATACCATTCAGTGCATACTCTCGACGGCGTTCCCGTGATTTCTCAACAGCTCTTATTATCGCAGAACCAAGTGATGTGGTTCTTGCACAATCCAACTTTATTCCTCCGTTGAAATCGTACAAAGAACGCCATTCAACCAGTGTACGAACCTCACCATCAAAAATGAGTATACAAATATCAATACACTGCTTTTCATAATCTCCAAGTGATAAATTAGCGAGTCCATTAATCATTTCTTCAAAGATTTGCTTCTTCGATTGTCCGTCTGCTAAGGTGTCATTCATAGAAATGCTAGTATCAATGCATATCACTATAGGTATATGAACGCCCATAGGACTTTTCGGTTTAATTGATTCCATATACTTATATGAAAAATCGGTGCATTCGTCATCGCCCCAGTCCCATGTATCATCATTCCATTCAAAATCATCTTGTAGTAATGATTCTGGTAATCGAATAGAAATATGAGATTCTTCAGTTGCACATCCATTTAGTACTTCGCTCAACCATGAAATTACCAACTTGTTTTGATCAAAGTAATCAATATTCAAAATCTCAACATTATCGCCAAACGATTCCATATTTTTTGCATTTACAGATGGGGTAACAAGATTGATATACATTTTAGCAGCATTACGCTGGTTAAGATAATAATGAGATTTTTCATATGCTTCATCAAGTAATTCAGTACTATAACCATCTGTAAACAAGCATATCTTCGGTCGTTTTGAGGTAATACCCAATTGTGAGTAAAGAGATTTTCGTTTCCTTATTTTATCGATTGAAGCTATCACAGCACTGCCTAAGACAGAATTTCTCTCAGCTTTAAGATTGATTTCTCCATGAAATTCAGACAAAGGCATCCAATCAATAAGTGTTTCTACTTTATCGTCAAAGGTAATAATACACAAGTCAATTTCTTGATCTTGATAATGCTCAGTCTCAACAGATGCAAAGCTGTTAATCATTTCTTCAACAATTTGAATTTTTGACTTTCCGTTTTCAGATAATTCATTCATAGAACTACTTGTATCAACACACAATATAAGCGGTAAATGACAATTCATTATTCTCTACCTCCTTATAATCGCAAGAAACACATAGTATCATCAATATCACTTATTTCGTAAATTTCAACCTTTTGCGAAAAGGTGATACAATAAGAATTATATTACTTACGTTACATTAAGTATATCACGTCGGAGAAAAAATGTCAATACATTTATTTACATTTTCCGACATTATATGTAGAAACTCAATTCTACGAATTGTTTATTTTGCACAAAGGAGAGAAGAAATGAAACGATATAATATATATTACAGACAAGATGGGAGATTTGAGGGGAGAATTTTAAAAGAAAAAAGAGGAGGGAAGAGAAAATACCAGTACTTTTTCGGTAAAACAAGGAAAGATGTATGGGATAAAATGGATTCATATTGCAATAGGATAAATGAAAATCAATATTGTCCCAAACCGCTTGCTGTTCTAATTGAGGATTGGTTTTTTTGTATTCGGCATCAAGTCAAAGAATCTACAGCTGCTAACTACAGGATGAAAATAGAAAAGCATATTTTGCCTAGTTTTGGTGAAAAGCTAGTTGATGCAATTCATTCAGATGATATCTATAAATTTATTGATTTCAAGAAAAAATCGGGCTTATCCGATCGATATATATCTGATATCCTCGTATTGATGAAATCTATTTTCAAATATGCGGTAAAAGTCTATCATGTTTTTAATCCTATGAATGACGTATCTATGCCAAAGAAAAAGGCACCAGAAATTCAGCTGTTGGATTCTAAAGAAGAAAATCAACTGCGTCAATATCTTGCATCACATTCGGATCGTACGACGCTTGGTATTATAGTTTCTATGTACACCGGAGTTCGTATCGGAGAACTTACAGCCTTACAGTGGCAAGACGTTGACTTGAAAAAACGGATTTTGACCGTCAGAAAAACACTGCAAAGAATTCAATGTCAAGATGGTGTAACAAAGACTAAATTAGTAATTACCGAACCTAAAAGCGAATCTTCGAAGAGAAAAATTCCGATTCCTGCACATGTTATTCCACTTCTTTTAAAATTTCAAGGAAATAAAAATGAGTATTTGATTTCCGGAAAAGAAACTCCAACAGAGCCAAGAACATTGCAGTATCGTTTTTCAAAAATTCTGAAAAACGTAAATTTGCCGTCAGTTCATTTTCATTCCTTGCGTCATATGTTTGCTTCAAGATGTATTCGGTTAGGCTTTGATGTCAAAGCTCTTTCAGAAATTTTAGGACATTCATCTGTGGAAATTACACTCAACCGCTATGTGCATTCTTCTTTCGAACAAAAAATTGAGTATATGAGTCGATTAAAATAATTTTTTTGTATCTTGAAAATAAAATAGCCCATACAAGCATTGACATTTCGCAAAAGGTTGAATTTTATGAAATGTTAAGCTGAACAGTTTTTATACTGTTCGGCTTTTATTTTAATCACAATATATTTTACTCATTTTTTGAGTAAAACTCAATGCTTAATTTCTAAATATGCTATAATAAAACTCACCAAACTACGAGGTGAGTTTTCTTGAAATTACACTTACGTTTGCGGGATTTGAGAGAGGACAGGGATATGTCTCAGGCTGCTATGGCAAAGCTTCTGAAATGTTCTCAGCAGACCTACTCCCGCTACGAATCCCACACAACAGAAATCCCACTGGAATCGCTGATATTTCTTGCAGAATATTACGACACCAGCACGGACTATCTGCTTGGCATCACCGACCAAATTAAACCGTACCCCAGAAGCAACGAAAACTGACAAAAAAGGAGCAATAAAATGTATACCACGCCACCGATCTATGACGCACCACCGATCTATGGTTGGATCGATCAATACTTATCTTATCCGGGTGCAGTTGATCTTTGTGACATTGCATCTGACAAGGAAAGATGGAAAGCAATTTCTAAACATCTGCTTTCTCACAAAGGACTACAGTCCAAAAACTACTCATCATATCCAGAGTTTCTTAATGCAGTCGCGAACAGAGATGTTACCGTTAACCAGCAGAAAAAAGCTATCCACACAGAGTCTACTGACATACTTTCACACTTTCGAGAAATCAATGAACTGCTGATACATTCAAATCAAAAAAGAGATATTTTCCCCTTTCCAACCGATAATTCTACCGTATATCAAAGTTTTAAAGATGCTGTAACAGAAAAAATTGTAAGCAGCTGGAAACCACAGGAAAAGGTCTTTCTTTCCGCAGATTCAACCAAAGAAACTCTTGATACATTGATTCAGTATTTCTCAGCGTATGATCCGAACCAACGAATTGTCATCTTTTCTGGAAGGAAATACAGAACACCTTCAGAAATTACAGGATCCGATTCGCTCGATAAGTTCTTAAATTCTGAATCGAATATAATGGTGATTCCATACGATGTTGCGGTGGCAAAATGCAGAAATAGGGATCAGGCATTTTTCTTCTTCTGCGGACAATCCAGATATCTCTTTTTCCTGGATGCTGCGTGTATATTAAATGACTCCTGGGATGATAACCTCAATTATTTTGCAGATTTATTTTTAAGAAATTATTTTCCAAATCCATTTCCGAATCCATCGAAGATTTTTTTATCTAACTCTATGGAAGAATTTTATGATTTTTTCCAGCAGATCAATCTGTCTTCCAAGGAATTTTCACCGAATCCAAATACGCTTTTGGCACTTCCTATGGATTACACTTTTCTTGAGCCTGTCTTGTATGAAAATCTCACTGCGATCTGTCCGGAAATCCAGAAAAAATCAGCATATGAAAAATGGCTGGTCTTTGTCAACACTGCTGTAGACGGTATTCGACTAGAGGCTCAGCTCCAAGGAAATCATATCGATGCCTGCTTCCTGTACGAAGAAGATGCGGCTGCTTATGAGGAACTGATACAACAGCAAAAATCGAATTGCCGTGTTCTCATTGTTGAAACCAAACTATGCAGCAATCTCTCTATCACAGACCCAACACTCAAAAACATTGTGCTCCCATTTGCATCGATTTCTTCTATAAAGCAAATGCTCCAGGTCAAACAACGTACTCCGAATGAAACCGTTCGGGTATATTTTGAAGATGCCAACGCTGAAAAGGTTCTGGATTTCCTTCAGGAGAGTATTCACCAGAGTCTGAATGTCATGGCAAGAGTCCATGCAGGACAAAATGCCGCAAACAGATTCTTCAATCTTCCCGCCTGCTATCACGCATATTATCAGATCTGCTTTTCTTTATATCTGCTGCAAAAAATGCAGACTGACCCCAAGCAATCATATATTAAAATTCTGTTGTCTCATCTTTCCGGAAAAGAACCGTCTGCTGCGGTCCCTAAAATCAACGCACCGCAAACTTTCCAAGAGCTCATAGAAGAGGCGAAAGTTCAGTTGGCTGCATATCTGGAAACACTTACACCCCTTGCACTGATTTCTCCAGACGAAAACGGTTCCTTTGACCAACTCCAAACACTAAAGCAGAAAATCAACACGCTGCATAAGCTTGTGTACGGCAGAATTCTGGACGATAAGTGGAAAGACACAAGCAGATTCTTTCCGGAGGCAAAACTGAACGCATTTCTGTCTTCACTTTCCCTCCCCTACACCATACAAAGCAACAGCAAAAACGGAGTTCGCACAACCATTGTTACCAATATCACCAAGTAAAAAAACGGAATAGATGCAAAACGAGGAGCAGGTTTTTACGCCTGCTCCTCTTGTTATTTTTATTGTCTTGTACTTAGTTTTCACCACAATCTAAAAAGCATTTTCCCATAAAAAAGATACCCAACATCCTCTATTGCCTCTTATCCCCTGCACAAAACAATCCGCAAAAATCCCATAAAACTCTTCAAAGTTCAGAACAACAAATGAAAGTCCCCACACCTCCACAGGCACAAACGAAAAAAGCACAAAACGTCCTTGAAAAATACGAACATATTCATAATAAATCAAGGAGGTGTCATTTATGTCGTATTTTCATTTGGAAGTACTCAAACAATTTCTCACAGTAAAAGAAACTGCTTTTGTGCTGAATGTCAGCGTGGATACTGTATACAAGCTGATACACACAAAAGCACTCACCGCAAAGAAAATCAGCCCCAGAAAAACCATTATCAGCGGTGAAGAATTACAGCGATATATTGATTCAAAATAACAGCAGGAGGTCGTTCTTATGAACCGTAGTTTTACAGACGAAGAGATCCTTACACGAGAAGAGGTTATGGATGTCCTGAAAATTGGACGAAGTACATTCTACAAGCTCATAAAATCAGGTGATCTGAAAGGTTTTCTGGAAGGCAACCGTTACAAAGTTCCGGCAAAATCCATCACAGATTACATCGCACACAAAATGGAATCCTAACGAAAACTACCCGAAAGCAAACAAATGCTTTCGGGCTTTTCTTCGCCTGCACTGCTGCCGTGCAGGTGCCTTAGAGGAGTGAGGGACTGGGCGTTTTCCAGAGGGAATGTCTGGGCAGAAAGCAGCTGTCCCAAACACCCCGGCTGAACCATATGTCCCGCATTTCTGCTCTCCTCTATGGTTCAGCCACTCTCTGTATTCTAAATCACTGGTATTCGAAGTTTGCCTTTTCTCTATTTGCCTTGCTTTTTACATCGTTTCTATTTCTTTCTGTTTCATCCCCTCTCCTCATTTTGAAATGCCTGTTTTTTCAAGAAGGCAGATTATTATTATCCTCAAACCTGCAAAGAGATTTATTGATATGTTGCATCAAAATCAAAAATAACACGATCTGAACTATTCTATAAAAATCAGATAGGAGTTGATCTTGTGATGTATCAATACAATATATCCTTTCATGACACAATGCACACAACAAAACCGACCGGTACAGAGATTGGAAACATCAGTAATCATCTAGCAGAAACACAGATGAACTACAAAGAGCTTGCACATGCAAGATGGCAGCATATCAAGGCAGACTGGAACTGGACACATCATCTACCTACAGTAGATATGCACTGGCACAGGATGGAATGATCGACAAGATGAAAAAGGGATTGGACAGTGATGCCGTTATCACCTTTCTATGTGCGGAGAACGCATTTCACACCAAGTATCACTATGGTGCAATCGAGGGACTGAACTGCCTGGAAGGGAAAAACATCTCCGTGATCGGTCTCCCCAATATCTCTGATGTGGTGTACATTCTCTATGGTATGGCGACTGGAATGCGGGCAGAGACGTATCCCATGCAGTCCATGAGAACCAGCTACAACGGCTATGATTTCAGAATTAAAACCTTTTCATCAGATACCCTCCGCAAGATTCACCTGTGGATGCTGGAATCACATCTGGAACAAGCAATCGGCAGAGCAAGACTTCTGCGGTATCCCTGCACGGTAAAGGTATTTGCAAGATTTCCGGTCTCTCAGGCAATCATATTGTAACCAGTGACTCAATTCTGGAACATGGGGATTTTTGCACATTTCCCTAATATATATTAGGGGATTGTGCATTTTTCACCATAGTTTCGGTTGGGTATAGAGAGACTTCCAGCTTTGAAGTACCCGAACCTATTATGTCAAACAAACGGTTTTTGCAATTGCATCCAGCAACGACACCGATTCAAAAACAGTTCCTGTAACCATCCCAACGGGCAGTCTGACACGAGTGAAATTTCCGTAAATCGTTTCTATTCGAAATCATGAAAAAGTGTACAGATTCTTTTTTGTAAGCCGCCTTCTTCTGTTTATCATCTGGATACAAGATACCTCTTCCAATATAAATATGAATAAAAATAGATATAAGAGATCGTAGAACAGACAACATAGAGCAGGCAGTAAAACTGAAAACAGACACCAATACTCGCAAGCAAAACACATTGAAATCAATCCACAGAATCACGAACAATGGCTCATAAAGCAGCATCTGTTCTCTCCCCTGCTGTCAAGTATCTCACGCTTATGCTATATACTACCCAACCGCTTGTGTGTTCGTGTTTTCTATAAAATTATTTTTCAGTTCCAGTTTTCAAAATTCAAATTATATATTTCATGGTATATACCGTGATTCAAAGAATATATTCTGATCTCATTTTTGTTTTCTGGAACTGTTTTTTCTTTTTTCGACAATTTCAACAAAAAAGGAGATGCTCCACGGCATCTCCTCACGTTTAGATTTCTGGGACAGTGACCTCTACAAACCGGTCATTTTCAAGCTCTCCGTCACTGTCTTCCAGGTTTCCGATCACAAGACAATGGTGCTTTGCAAGCTTTCGGATCTTCTCAATAAACTTTCCAGGCGGCTTCAGTGCGTCAGATTTTGCAACGTCTTCTGCATCCTTATGATCTGTTAGTTTGAATATTAACTTTATATCTGATTGGTTCATCATACTGTATTGCTTAGGCTTTGTCTGATGCGGTCCCTGAAAAATACTGATCAGAGAGATGCCGTTTCTTCGACCCATTTCCATGATGAGGTACAACGGACTTCCCTTGGCATAGTTCAGTTCATGCACCTCATCGATCACCAGAAAAATCTCCAGTTCTTCTCTTGCCAAAATCGTCTCGTATAGTAGCGTCAGAAACGATTCCACTTCATCGCTGTAGGTTTCTGTTTCAAACAACAGAATCGAATTTTCTTCCTGCACGATCTCCAATGCACTCGTCAATTCCTCTGGATTTTCCAAAACCGACTCAAGCCGAGATCTCAAAATATTGTCTTTTTGAAATGTTTCCTCTATGCCATGACTTGCAAGTTGTTTTGGGGTACAGCTATGACTAAAGTCCAGGTATACGATATGATGTCCTTGTCGGAACAGTTCCTTTACGATTTGATTCACTGCTGTTGTTTTTCCAGAGCCAGAAGTTCCGTTCACCAGCATATGCCGATTGATTAGATCCTCATGCTGAATGCTCCAGTAGACATTCCGGTCTTTCTCGTCTTTCCCCAGCAGGATTCGTTTTCCTGCATCCTCTGCACTGTATGGCGTAAAGTTAAACATACCGCCCAGCTGCATTTGAGCTGCCTCATCTGAAAGAATCGTATCGCTGACAGCAGTTACATTGACCTTTCCGTTGTACCGGGTATCATACAACGTTGCCTTATAGGTCATGTTCTCCGACATCCGCAGCCAGCCTTTTTCCTTCAATGCTTTTCGTACATTTCCCACACAATTGGCAAGAGTCACTTTGGAGGCCAGGTATTCAAAGGTCTCTGCGGGGAAATACAGCCAATTTTCGTCATGATATAAAATCGGTACTGTTCCCGACGTTCCATAGCACTGGTTCAGACAGGAGTTTTCAACCAATTCCAATTCCCGATTTACCAGCATTGTATTGAGCTTTTCCTGAAACTCCTCTGCAATACTCCCGCCATTATAAGAGCGTTCTGATTCCTGAATCACTGTAAACAGATATTCCTGCATTTCTACACGAGACACCAATTGTTCTACGCTTTGATACTGCTTGACAATGACATCGTATGCCATCATCAGGCAGGAAAAAACATTGCCATCAACAGAATTGCTTTTTGCAAAGGCAGCATAGTTTTCACTGCGTGAACGGACAAACTGCCGATAATCCTGAATGTCACTGCACACATACTCAACAATTTTCTTGTCCAAATAGTACAGCACCGAAAACAGTGTTCTCCATGAAATCTCCGACTGTACAGAAAAATTCTGATAAGGCAACACCAGGCCTTTTTCATGAGGCATCAGCTGCCCGAGCCGTTCCGAAAATACCACAGTCAGATAGTTGTAATCCATAGAGCAGCTATTCATACGGTCAAATATTTCGTTGTTCAGATAGGCAACTGCATTCACGCCGTTTTTCTTCAAATAGTCCGAAGCAAGAGCAAAATCTTCTAACATAACGACAGTGTCTTTTTCGTCCTTAAAATAAGACTCCAGTTCTTCCTTTTTGACGTTCACAGAATGCGGTCTTTGAATTTCACGGTCTCTTTCATAAATTTGAAGGTATCTGGACAGCTTTTCTCCGGAACCGCAGAGAAATACCACTCTGCTCCATCGGATTCCACATTCCATCCACGGTGTTGACAATAGTCCAATGATCCGCAGCATGTTCAAAAGCAAAAACTGTTTTACAGAAGAATGCTGTTGTGCAAGTTGGCAAAATTGGAACTCTGCGGTTTCTGAGTACAGTTGATTGGAAACCAGAAAGGTTTTCTCCGTAATTCTTGGAAGTTTCTCTTTATCACAATACTCGCTGGTCACAAAACAATAGCTGCCGTCTATCTCCTGAAATCCACTGTGTGCGGGCAGTTCATGCTTCTCATTTTGCAGCCTTGCCTGAATTCTGTCGTACAGATAATCGCTGATTTTCTTTTGAGAAAGATTGGTATTAAAACAACAAATTCCATTTTTCTTGAACACCTGCACAATACGTCCCTGTGTACAGTCTTCCTTATCCAAAAATACGATTTGATGCTGTTTGTGATATTCTGCATCCATATATTCTACGTCTACTCTGTATTTTGTACCATAATCCTGTGCTGTATTGATGTACAAACGAGCAATTTCAGTCGTGTTGGATTTCAGTTCGTTTTTGCAGATCATAGAAGCAAGCATTTCTCTGTTTACAGAAAAACGGCTGTCTGCACTGACATTTGCCTGAGCAATATACGTTAAACACGCATTGCAATCTTCCATCACGACTGGACAATAGGTATGACGATATGTTTGTTTCTGTTCTCCTTGCTGCTGCGTATTGGAATTTGACATTGCCGGCTGCACTATGTTCTGAGGAGCTGACACAGTTTGAGGTATATTATATGTACCTTGCTGTGGCATTGCATTCGGGGCTGATATCATCGATGACGGCCCTGTTTGATAAGCCGGCACATTATATGAACCTTGCTGCGGCATTACATTTGGAGATACAGATGACAAATACGGATCTTGCATATTTTCGTTGCACTCTTGATATTGCATTTCTTGCTGTGGTATTGCTTCTACATTAGGTTGTTGATTTTTAGGTTGATTATCTGAAGACGTAACTCGACAAAACAATTTTTCTTGCTGCTCTGACACATTTTCAAAAATACTATTTTGATATGAATCTGATTGTTCTTGACCATTTGAATTGGTAATTATTATTTGTGGTTTCTCTGTACTCATCGTTCTCCCTCCGATACTTTGAATCTATCCTTATTATACCATAAACCACCTGCTCTTTCAAGGAAATTTGTCATATTCTCATTTTTCAATTGTATATCATTATCGTGAATCTGTGCCAGGTACTGATGATACGATCATGTCGACCGCATAGAAAAACCGCCTTCGGGCGGAACATAGGGACATAACAAACCAGCGAAAGGAGGGAAAAAGATGTTCCAGAACAAGCGATTTTTGACCAGAGGTGTACAGGCAGAACTACCAGTGGAGCTGCAATTGTTTTTGTGGAACTGCATTGACCAGCTACCAGAAGAGCGGGACTATTTTCAGGTGTTCAAGCTTGATGCAGCTAATGGAAAACAGCACATCCACCACTTTTCCGAACAGCCGGAGTACAGCAAGGAATATCAAATTTCTACAGAGAAACCTATTACCGCAAAGGTCTATGTCATTGACGACATCGACCATTCCACTATGCTCCTGGCAGAAGAATATTAAACCCAAACGCAAAGCTCTACCGAAAAAAATCGGTAGGGCTATTTTCATTTTATGGAGGAAAAACAAATGAGCGAAGAAGTAAAAACAACCGAAGAAACCTTGTATTGTGAGTGCTGCGGATGCCTTATTGACGATGATGATTACACCGAGTGGAACGGTCAAATTATCTGTTCTGACTGTCTGGAAAATCATACTACCACCTGTGAATGCTGTGGGGAACGCATCTGGGACGAGGATGTCTATGGCGACAATGATATTACGCTGTGCAGCCATTGCTACCATCACAGCTACACCAGATGCAGCTGTTGTGATGCGTTACTACATGAGGACGATGCTTACTATCTGGACGGTGAAACATACTGCCGTGACTGCTACGAGGACGAGCGAGAGGAAAGCAACTTGATTCACGAATACGGCTACAAACCGAATCCCATTTTCTACGGTGAGGGCAACCGTTACTTTGGCATCGAACTGGAGATTGACGGAGCAGGCAGAGACGATGACTTTGCGGAAGAACTGCTGGACATTGCAAACGCTCATGCCGATCTGCTCTACATCAAGACAGACGGCTCGTTGGACGATGGCATGGAGCTGGTTTCGCACCCCTGCACCATAGACTATCACATCAACGAATTTCCTTGGGAGGATATCATGCACCGTGCCATTCGTCAAGGCTACCGCTCGCACCAGACAAGCACCTGCGGTCTGCATCTCCATGTGAATCGTAATGCCTTTTCGGACAACCAGGAAGAACAGGACGAGGTGATCTCCAGAATCCTGTATTTTGTGGAACATCACTGGAATGAACTCTTGAAATTCAGCCGCCGTTCGGAATATACCATGAACCGCTGGGCGGCTCGCTATGGTTACGAGCATACACCGAAAGCAATCATGGACAAAGCAAAGAAAGGCGGCAACGGTCGGTATGCTGCCGTCAATCTCTGCAACTATCACACTGTGGAGTTCAGACTTTTCAGAGGCACTTTGAAGTACAACACTTTCATTGCAACCATTCAGCTGGTCAACCGTATCTGTGATACTGCCATGTATAACACAGATGATTCCATTGCGAAGTTATCATGGTCTGACTTTGTGGCTGACGTAACAGAGCCAGAATTGATTCAGTATCTGAAAGAGCGTCAGTTGTACGTAAATGAAGAAGTTTGTGCAGAGGAGGAGATGTAAGATGTGTGCATTATTTGGTTGGCTGGACTACAAAGGCATTGTGTCGGACAGGCTGTTGAAAAAGCTGACACAGGCTCTGGCAAATGCTGCTGAGGAACGAGGAACAGATGCGTCTGGGATTGCCTATGTGAAGAATGATAAAGTGACGATTTTCAAACGTCCCAAGCCGGCTCACAAGATTCGCTTTAATGCCCCCAACGGCACAAGAGCAATCATGGGACATACTCGCATGACTACCCAGGGCAATGAGAAGTTCAACTACAACAATCATCCCTTTTATGGTCATGCCGATGTGGACTTTGCCTTTGCTCACAATGGCGTACTGTACAATGATAAGGAACTGCGTGTGGAAAAGCATCTGCCGCAAACGCAGATCGAAACGGATTCATACGTTGCAGTGCAGTTGTTGGAACAGCAGGGCAAATTGAACTTTGACTCACTCAAAAATATGGCAGAGTTAGTTCAGGGCAGTTTCTGCTTTACGGCTCTGGACGAAAACAACACGCTCTACATCGTCAAAGGCAGCAATCCAATGTGCCTGCTCCACTTTGCACAGCTGGGGCTTTACATCTATGCCTCGACGGAAAGCATTTTGAAAAAGGCATTGCAGAAAGCCGGTTTCCACAAGTATCCGTTTGAAGTGTTGAACATAGAAGAAGGCACGATTCTGGAGATTGACCGCTATGGGTTTTTAAGCGGCTCTACCTTTGAGGTGAAGGAAAGTTTCCGATTCGGCAAGTGGTACAACTGGTACGACGAGTTGGAGGAAGAGTATTACTCGCAGCAGGAAGAATTGCTGTTGGAGATGTGCAGTTGCTATGGCGTGACAGAAGAGGATGTCCTCCTGCTGTTGGACTACGGCTACTCTGCCGATGAGATCGAGGAAATGCTGTGTGACAGCAACTTACTTTTGGAAACGATTTGTGCGGTTCGGTGCGAAGAGGAATTTTGCTGCGAATAGGACAAATCACACACCGCTGACAAAAAGGAACCGCTTTCCCACATGGAAAATGGTTTCTTTTTTCCGAATGTAAAATTAAAAAAATACAATCGACCTAACATCTCCATAAAAAAAGAAAGGTGGTATTTCCCATGAAAAAAGAAGATTTACCGGTTTACAAAAACAACGAAGAACTGCCTCTAGTGTTATCGACGAATGACGTTGCAGGCTATCTGAACATCTCCCCCAGCATGGCATATGAGTTGATGCGATCGAAAGATTTCCCATCCATTCAGATCAAACGATGCTACAAGATACAGCGTGAACAGTTTCTTCAGTGGATCAATCAGACGACTGGAAAAGTACTGTAAAGGGGGTGTGTTTCATGAGCAGAAAAAATGCAAATAACGAAGGTTCCATTCGCAAACGTGCCAACGGGACTTGGGAAGGTCGTTACACAGATGGCTACAACGATGCCGGAAGACAGATCCAACGTTCTGTCTATGGCAAAACCCGAAAAGAAGTGGCAGACAAAATACGAGATATTCTGGTAAAGAAACAATCCGGCACTTACGTTTCACCCTCCAAGTACCAGCTCGGTGAATGGATGACACAATGGCTGCAAACCTATGCAAAGAACGCCATCAAGCCTTCCACATATATCAGCTACGAGGGTTACATTTACAACCATATCAATCCCAGTCTGGGCGGCTATCCCATTCAACGGATCACCACGCCAATGGTGCAGGAATTCTACAATCAGAAGTTCCAGTCGGGCAGCAAGAGAGGCGGCGGCTTATCCCCGAAGACCTTGCGAAATATGCACAATATGTTCCACAAGGCAATGGAGCAGGCTCGCATCAACGGTATGATCGCAGTCAATCCAACAGACGGCACGACACTGCCACGCAGAGAGCAAAATGAAATGCGTGTACTGTCTCTGGAAGAAGAATGCCGGCTGCTGTCGGTCATTGGAATGCACCGTCTGGGCATGGCAATCCTCTTTGATCTTGCCACCGGACTTCGCATCGGAGAACTCTGTGCCCTCAAATGGTCGGACATCAACTTTCAGAAACAGACAGTGAAAATCAGCCGTACCTTGCAGCGAATCAAAAAGAGCCAGGCAGAACGAGACGACAACCTTTCCTACGGGCACTGTACCCACATCATAGAGGCATCTGTGAAAACGCAAAGCGGTTTCCGAGAGATTCCCATTCCCAACAATGTATTTGCAAAGCTTATGGAGTACAAGGTGCAGATTCAGGATCAAGAGAAAGCCATGTGCTGTGGCTGTTATATGGATAATGGCTACCTCTTTGCATCACCTATGGGCGGATGTGTAGAGCCGAGCCATATGCGTGATGTGCTGAACTACCTGCTCCAAGTTGCCGGTATCGATCATGTGAACTTCCACGCTCTGCGTCATACATTTGCCACCCGTGCCATTGAACGTGGGGTAAATGTGAAAACCCTCAGCGATATTCTGGGACATAGTCAGGTGCAGATCACCATGGATTTGTATTGTCACACCTCTCTTGACCATATGCGTGACGTCATGAACAGTATGGCAGATTTGTTTTAAGGAATAAAAAGGATAACAGGAGAGCTTGGATGGCTTTCCTGTTGTTTTTTTGTGGAATCGATTCTTGTTTTTCGGTTTGGGAATATGGTATAATGAGGGAAATAGAATGCAGTAATCAGACGTATTTGTCACTCTTTTGGTGTTACACTTATGTTCCAAATCTATCATGAAACAATTATAACCACATCACTTTCTCACTTCTAAAAAACCGATAAAACAACCAGACTGAGATTCCAATTGCAGAATCTCAGGCTGGTTTTATTTTTATGCAGTGAGAAAAGTGATACGCTTTGCCGCATCTTTCCTTAAAAATCGCACATCATAATCTCCGAAGAAACGATGTTCGCAACTTAATTATTTACGCACAAGAAATCGCAAAATTTGCAAGTTCCTGTACTTTTTTCAAGACTAAAGCCTAAAAAGGCAGTCGAAATATTATCCTTAGTCGATCTTTTTCTCTGCAAATTGGAATTTATCTATTTTCCCTCTTTGTCAATACCTAATTCATCAAATATTTGTTCCGGCTCAATATCTTCGATAGTGACTTTCCCTGTAATATCCCTATAGGCTTCTTTTATTCCATTTTTGACAGCCCACTTAACTATAAAATATAATGCAAGTAAAACGATTAGTGCTGTGCCAAAACTAATTCCTAATTCTTCAAACATTTTATTACCCCCATCAAATTCCAGTTTGTCTAAGATTAGAGAGCGACCAAAATCGCTCCTTTTTACATTCCCGCTACATCCCCATACCTATAAATCACTAGCCGTAACAGTGACTTCAAATTATTATTGTTCTAATCCCCTGTGCGGCTGTTTTTGCAGTCTGTCAGTAGGAATCTGATCCGGTAAAATTGACGAATCAAAGCATATCCCCTACACCTTTTATGACCCTGTACCGCTATACTTCATAGCACCATACATCCAAAATCTATAGCTTAACCAGAAGAACAGTATTCCGACAAACGGTGACAGCCACGAGAGCAATGGTACTTCATCTGGTCGAAGTACCACAAGACTTGGGTAATATGCGATAAATGCAATCGGAATCAAGAAGGTAAATACAAACCGAAATACAGGATTGAATATCGTAATCGGGTATTTTGCGTAATCCTTGAATCGTGTCACAAGATCCAGGACATAGAAAGAATTTTGAATCCAGAAACAAGTTGCAGCTGCTGCATTTTGCATTGCTATCATAATAAGTGACGCAGTCAGCAGAAACACCACGACTTTCAAAAGAATAAACGGCGTAAAACCCAGACCTATTTTTGTCCATGCGTATGCCAGCGTGCCGATGCCAAACGCAAGCTGCCCAAGTCCCTTGATATCGAAGACTTCTGACTGGTAATAAAAGAACAGGTTGATAGGACGAAAGCAATATTTGATAAAATCACCGGAATAAACGTATATTCTTAAACTCCAGTTATTATCAAACAGACACTGTACCGGAGTCAGCGCAATGAGTGAAAATCCGTAGAGAAACAGCATTTCATAATAGTTCCATCCGTTGACAGACGGGAAGTTGCGGAATAGTATCCAAAAGCTGATAAATCCTGCGACATTGGTACATATCATTCCGATTGTTGAAATGATAAAATCAGCACGATAACTCATTTTGCTTTTTATGTCCTGTGCCAGAATCTTTCTGTAAATACGCAAGTAGAATCCTAACCCTTTTTTTCGCATAAGATCACCCTCCATTCACAGTGATTTGCCGCAGTGATACTTTCCAGAAAAGCTTGCTGAGACATGACATTATAATACACCACATCAGCTGCGTTCCCAGAATTGTCAGAACACTTTTATCATCCGACGAAGTATACAGCAAAATAGAAAGCGGTGCATTGTAGATTGACTGAAACGGAAGATGATATACCATTGTCTTCAAAGGCTCCGGAAAGAAAGCCAGTGGTATTGTTGCTCCGGACAACAGAAGAACAACCACCTGTTTCATAATATTGATGCCCCATATTGACTCCGTATAAAGACAAATTGTTCCCACAATAAAATCTACACTGTAGTTTATCAGAACTGCCATTGTCACTGACACTGCAAATAACAACAGATTGATACCCATATGAATTGCTCCATGGGTAACAAACATTACAATCAGAAATGTTGGAAAAAAGGTGAAAAAGAAATTTGTCACAAAGGATCCGGAATATGACCAAAACAAATAACTGCGATACTTCATGGGTTTCAAAAGATCCAAAACGATTTTTCCCGACTGAATATTTCTTCCGATCTCCCACACCGTGTACATTTCCATAAAACCAAACAGTGCTGTAGCAAGTACAAGATAAATGAGTGTTTCTGTAAATGTCATTCCACTGACAGTATCCGTTCCTGCCGAGGCATAGATTGCTTTCCACAGAAAATATACAATAATCAGATACAACAAGTTGCCGACAATCATGATTAGTGTACTAAGACGAAATTGCAGAGATTCTATCACGCCCGCTCTTGTGAGCGTAAGGTATTTTTTCAATTTCATGATACACCATCCTCGTATATTTTCTTGATGACCTCTTCCGTAGAAATCTCCTCCAGCTGCATATCCCGAATACTGCGAGATTTTTGAAGTTCGCTGAGAACATCGATCACTCTTGCCTTATCCTCATCTACTAGAATTGAGATCCATTCCTCATCCGCTGATACGGAAAACGCAGGAAATTCTTTTTGTATCCGTTCAGCATGATGTCTCATATCACCATCTATGCGAATCTTCAGCGTGCGATAAGAACCAAAAAAGCCTTTCAGATGCTCAATGTCATTATCATACAACATTTTCCCCTTGTCGATAATGATAATACGACGGCAAAGGGCATCCACATCTCCCATATCATGTGTTGTAAGTATCACAGTCGTATTTTTCTCTTGATTGAGTGCATGAATCAAGGTGCGAATCTTAGCCTTCATAGAAACATCCAGACCAATGGTCGGTTCATCCAGAAAGACGATCTTAGGATTGTGCAAAAACGCTGCCAGTATATCACTGAGTGTACGCTGTCCGAGAGACATCTGACGAACTGGCTTGTGCAGCAACGGCTCAATATCCACAAGTGACTGATACAGTTCCAGCATACTGTTATAATCCCCGTCGCTTATCTGGTAAATGTCTTTTAGAATACGAAACGATTCTACCAATGGCAATGCCCACCAAAGCTGTGTCCGCTGTCCAAATACAACACCAATCTCTTGTGCATTTCGTGTGCGGTTCTGATATGGAGCATTTCCGCCAATCCATATCTGACCGGAGGTTGGTTCCAGAACACCGGTCATCATTTTGATCGTGGTAGACTTGCCTGCTCCGTTCGGTCCAAGATATCCGACAATCTCACCCTGTGCAATGCCCACACTGATATTGTCTACAGCACGAATTGTCTTATAATTGCGTGAGAACAAGTCTTTTACGCTGCCTTTCAGACCTTCACGGCGGTTCAGTACTCTGAACTCCTTTACTACATTTTGCATCTTTATAATTTCTGACATAAAAACCTCAACTTATCCGTAATTGAAGATCAATTACCATGTTCTTTTTACTCTTTCGATTTCGACTGACCCACCCATTATTAGTATAGCAGAAATTTTGCGGAAGAAATGCAATATGGTACAAGTGGTATTGTTTTTGGACACGAAATGCAAAATCCGCCTGACTTAAAACGCCAAGCGGATTTCAAATAACTTTTCACAAGCAATATTTTTCGGATCATTCATCCAAGTTATTGTAGAAAACAACTGTTGTGTAATACCGATTTTTTTCTGTATGCGAATCTAACTTGCCATGATATTTTTGTAAGGTATTCTCTACACTCAAGAGACCAATTCCGTGTTCTCTGCCATCATGCTTTTTTCGATATGCCGGATCATAGGTATTTTCAAGGTCAATGCGTATAATGCCCTTGTGCAGTCGAATGTTGACCTTCAGCTGCTTTCTCTTAGAATGTCTGAGTGCTTCAATCGCATTATCCATCAGATTTCCCAGTATGATCGTCATGTCAAAAGAGGAAATGTTCAACTTTTCAGGCAAGTTCACATCACAAATGATCTCCGTGCCGAATTCGGCGGCAAGTGATAGTTCATAATTCAAAAGACTGTCTACATCTTCGTTTCCTGTTTTCACATACTCTTGTTTGATTACAGCAGCATCTTCCATTTCATTCAGGTATTGTACGATTGCCTGCATATTCTCCTTTTCGGAAAGCAGTTTCAGTTTTTGGATATGACGATTCAAGTCATGTTTCAAAAAACGTATTTTTTTCTGAGATTCATTTACGATCTGCAGCTGATTTCGATATGCCTCATTAGACGATTCGATCAATTTTAACCGATATTGCACTGACCAACGGTCTTGTTCCAAATGATAAACATAGAAAGTGAATAGATTGATTAACAATAATATGGTTGCAATGATATAATCATAGGGTGAGTTCTCGTCTACTGTCATTACTCCAATTGCTCCGGTTCCGATGGACGTAAAAATCAAAAGCCAGACATATTTGGAGCGAAAGAGACAGGTTTCTTTCCTTTTATAATACCGCCGGAACAGAACAGCACAAATCAGTATGACATTACATTGTACAAAGCCGCTTTTTATGACCTGAACATCTCCAAAAGCAGCAATTGCAATCCAGTCTACAAACATTCCCACAGCACAAGATATTATGACAGAAAATATTTTTTTAGACCATCCCGAATCGTATTGCAGTGTGATGCCTAAAAGCGGCAGTGTATTCAGAAATAGATTCAGCGTAGGACTTTTCCAATACAACCACCCTACTGTGCTTATCAGAAAATACAAAAGGTAAATCAAGCGATTCATTCCCGGACTTAGCCGACTTTTTCCCAAAAACGAAGTAATGAAAATACTGATTGCATAGACGCGAATTGCGTTTGAAGTAATGTATAAAACGCTCTCCATTTTACCTCCTTATATTTCAGATAACCGATCCCGCACTGTATCCTGGCAGCCACGACTGACAGATAATCTTACGCCATCTGTGAGATACACTTCTCTTGCAGTCGCCTCCACAATATGCTGAATATTTACGTATATTCCACGTGAGATGCAGACAAACTTATTTTTATGGATTCCGATTATGTCAGAAACTTTCCCATAAACGGAGAAACTGCCTTTTCGGGTGTGCAGTATGGTTTTCTTTCGATTGCTTTCCAAATACAAAACTTCGCCGGTTCTTATCCGATGCTTTATATTTTCCAAAGTGTATTCTATAAATCCATGCGAATTTTCAAAATACGACATGTAAGTAAGCAGACAAAATCTGAGTGTTTCTTCTGTAATCGGCTTTATGAGAAAATCAATTGGTCTGACGGGAAACAAATCCATTGCATAGTCTTTAACTGCTGAAATAAAAATGATTTGCGTATCATAATTTTTCATTTTCATACGCAGCAGTTTTCCCAATTCAATTCCATTCATGCCCGGAAACTCTATATCTAAAAAGATCAAATCGTAGTTTTCTCCATTTGCAAGGAGACGATACATCTCTTCACAAGAAGTATAACATTCAGAGCAAAAGTCAAAATCATAATGAACATTGCATTTACTGATTAGCCGCACGATTTCCTGGCATATCAGTTCATCATCATCTACAACAGCAACTTTTATCATAACATTCTCCCGATCATGCAGCTGTCTATTGTCCTGAAAGACAATATTTTACTACACGTTGTTGAGTCCTTTGCAATAATATACGGTTTTATTGTAGCATATCTGTTTTTGTTTTTCAAGTCAGTTTTCACTTTCATGCCGTGCTTTCAGCTGGAAATCGGCTTGTTTTTCGATTGGGGATGTGGTATAATGAGGGAAACGAAATTCAGAGTCTTAGACGTATGAATCAAATTTGAGTGAGGTAACGATTTTGAGCAAGGCATATAGAGTGAAAAGAACATTACATAAATTATTAAAAGCTGTATTGATAATTGCTGCAATCATTATATTATTTGTGATAACATCTTTGGTTCGTCATAAAATATGCAGTTCAAGAGAAAAGGACTTACTTACTCCTTTGGGTGAACTTGTAGAAGTAAACGGTCACAATATGAGCATATACACAGAGGGTGAAGGCAATAAAACGCTTGTATTTCTGTCGGGAGGTGGAACCTGCTCACCAATATTGGATTTCAAGTCGCTTTATTCGCTTTTAAGCAGTGAGTATAAAATTGTTGTAGTAGAAAAGTTTGGTTACGGATTTAGCGATATTGTAGAGGAAAAAAGAGATATCGATACAATATTAAGCGAAACGAGAATGGCACTTGATCAAGCAGGAATACAAGGTCCGTATGTGCTTTGTCCGCATTCATTATCTGGATTGGAGGCTCTATACTGGGCACAGAAATACCCTGATGAGGTTGAAGCAATTGTCGGTTTAGATATGGCTGTACCGGCTTATTACGATGAAATGGACATAAGTATTCCTATGATGAAGTTGGGACATTATGGTGCTGTTTTGGGAATCACAAGGTGGATACCGAGTCTTGCAGAAAGCGATGCTATCAAATATGGAACGCTGTCTGAAAAGGAAAAAGAGATTTACACAGCTGTATTTTATCAAAGGACAGCGACTGAAACCATGATAGATGAAGCCAAAGTCGTAAAAGATAATGCGAATATTGTGAAAGAAAACGGCATTCCGCAAGTGCCGATGTTGCTGTTTATTTCCAATGGTTCAGGCGGTACAGGTTTTACAAAAGAAAAGTGGAGAAGTATTCCTGAAAACTATATTTCGGGGCATGACAATGCAAGCTATATTGAATTAGATTGTCCTCATTATGTTCACGACTACAAATATAAAGAAATAAGCCAAGAGATCAGAAGCTTTATTAAGTGAGTGTATTTTATCATTCCCAGTTTGCAGAGGAGGAAACTACTAAAAAGAATATTGAGCGACAGACATCCAAATAGTACAGCAGATTTGTTTTAAGGAATGAAAAGAACAACAGGAGGGCTTGAATGGCTCTCCTGTTGTTTTTTGTGGTCAGTTCTTGTTTTTCGGTTGGGAATGTGGTATACTGAACATAGCAGACGTACAAATCGGAATTTAACGCACATCTAAAAAACGAGAATTCATAGAAACGTAGCCATAAAATGGTGATGAAAGGACGTATAACTTATGAGTAAAAAAGTATTTGTTTTGGTACACGATTACTGGC
>ENA-OPCN01000390-OPCN01000390.1-human-gut-metagenome-genome-assembly--contig:-NODE-390-length-41083-cov-2.515477_pt1 | contig 41083 bp, 43 predicted proteins | sample MGYA00241567_ERZ501485 | MGnify/ENA primary metagenome ERZ501485 (study PRJEB25962, sample SAMEA2042579) | human gut metagenome | biome: human gut; feature: human-associated habitat; material: faeces...
CCTCTTCCGATAATTCTTCTACAGCATGATCCCCATGGATCATTCTATACCATTGTTCGAAATGCGATGTCAATTCTCTCATCAGTTCGATACTATAATGTAGGATCTGTTTTTCATCATGACTTCTCACCTTTAATTTTTCAGATTCGATCTGTTCTTTGAATTGTTCCGGGCTACCGATTTCACGGTATTTCTGCAGATCTTCCATTGACCGAATGGCTATTTTGATAGCTTTCTGCATGGAGTCCGGTAAACTGGACATGTTATAGGATTGCATCTCTAAAATTGCTTCTTTTTGTGTCATCTCAAAGATCCCTCCTTAGCAGTCTTTCCCACGATAAAAAGGAGCTGCTCCGTTTTTATCTTCAAATGACCATTCTTCCGAATAATCCACAACATCTACACAGGAACCATCTGGAAATTTTACATATTCTTCACTCAATATTTCCACACAGTCATCTAATACGCTGTTTTTGTAGGGACTTTGAACGATTTTTCTATTCCCAATATGCAGAATTTCATGACTGAGCATATTTACTTTACAAGAGGATTCTAAAATTGTTTCACCATCATCCCATTCTGTAACATACTTGGCTCTCTTTACAATATCCTTCATTTCATTTTCTCTTTTTTATTCTATTCAATGATCTTAAAATTAACAGTATCAGTATCTTCAAGATCAAGAGCACAACGAACAGCCTGTTCTGTATGGTCAGTCCATGAGGCTTTGCCGTCATCTACATAAAGCATCATCCCGGTAGTTGCCAGTTCAAAGACGCTACTGTCTGATTCACAATTCAGATAATCATCTTCAATATTTTTCCCTGAATAAGAAAAACCTTGAAAATCGATGTAGGCATTATACCCATCTTCCATATCTTCGGGAATAAGCTGAGAACCATCTCCACACTGCAGGGTAATCAGCATTTTCTTATCTTCTACCCAACAATAAACGTTCGATGGGATAAAATCCGTTTTAACAATGGTTTCTGATCTTCCTGATTGGATAAGCTGAAAGGAATAATCTTTTATATCCTTAGAATTTTCTCCAGAAAAACTCCATGGCTTTTCTCCACTGTAAATCCAATGCAGGTCAGCATTTATTTCAGGAATATATACGGTTCTATTCTCCCTGATAGCTGATTCCATGATAGAATCAGGATTTCTTATCCCTTTGTCTGCCAATACTTTTTCCATAGATTCTGAAGGTATAATTTCTGTAAAGTTTTCAGATTTCATTTTCGTTTCCTCCTAATCAATCGTTTCTGCTATGATTCTGTATGAAAGAGGTTCGTCGTCTTCCATATCAAGAGCGCAGCGGATTACTTCCTCAATGTGCTTGGTCCACAACTCTCCTTCTTCTTCAAAGTAGAGCATGATACCTCCGTCACCTTCAATGAAATCCTCATCTTCCTCATAGTTTTCATAGTCACGATCTATGCTATCTGCAAGGTATTCACTAAGAGAATAATCTATATAACAATCACCCAGGAGGTAATCCTCGGGTTCCATCTGGCAACCCTCCCCTGGCATCAGCACGATCAGGGTGTCTATATCCTCGATCCAGCAGTATACATGTAACGGATCTTTGTATCCTACACATTCCGCTGCCCCAAGATCCCAGACCCACTGGATCAGATCCCATTTTGAAATAAAATAATCTTCCATAACTGGGTACTGAATCTTTTCAGAATGATAACAGGACGGCACATTTCCCCCTCCGTATTCGACGATTTCCTTCGCCCATTCAGAAGCCGGCATTTTGCTGCTTTTTTCAAGCTTTTCTTTGCTTTCAAATCCAGCCGCTTCAAGGATCATCTCTTTTTTATCTTCGTAATCAGAAATATCTATGGTATATAAGGCTGCGAATATTGGAGCATTCTCATCATCTCCGGCATCCGTAATCACCTTAAATACGTTAAATACATCTGATAACGCTGGATTTTCTTTGATCTCATCCTCAGAATAAGAAGGAGCTACCAGACAACCTCCATGCTCCAAAAAGTTGACATCTCCGTAATTGATCCATTTTCTTTGTTCCATTTTTGTTTCCTCCATTTCTTTTGCATACAAAAAACAGGATGAAAACTTATGGAACTCTATTTCTTTTTAGCTCCATATCTATTTCCTCCTGTTTTATCAATGTTTACATATGAAATATGAGTTATTTTCCTTTTCATGATTAAAGAGAAAAAACGGAACATTGTTCCGTTTTTTTGTTAAGGAGCAACTACTGGAAGGTACTTGCATATATTTAATTTTATATTTTCAGAACCATCTTCTATCGATTTTTTTCTGCAAACTGCATAATCGTCATATACAGAATCAAAAATCTTGGATATACTCTCTTTTATCTCTGCATGAGGAGCTGACGGATGAGAATTCTTTACTACAGTTCTCCGGTATACTGTTCTTGTGAACCATTTGGCAGTCTCTTCTTCCGCATGTCGGTATATAATACTGCTGCAATCAGAAACAAGGCGATCCATTGAGGGGTTTAGCATATTTTTAAATAACGCACCAATACTCTGAGTAGATATTAAGGTAAATATTTGAGAAGATGTCCCCTTACTGATTTCTGATTCAATATCTGGTATTTGACTGCCTACTCTGTCAAACTGATTCATTAGCATTTTTATATCATTTAAGATACATAAAGGGAACTTATGTGTATATAATTGCAAATTCCTAAAAAGCTGAAAATAAATGATCTCCGCCAGAAAATCATACTCTGCATTTCTTACAGGCAGGTTTATAAAAAGAACCGTATTTTTTTCATAAAGATCAGTCAGAGCCATATCATCGAATTCTGTAAGGGCTCGAAATGTTTGGTCTGAGAATATGCTTAATTTCTGCATTAATGCATTTGCCACTTTTTTCTTTATTTTTCCAGATTTTCCGCAACAACTGCAAAACTTTTCATAATATGTACAGGCTTTTGACCCAGAATTCTTCATTCCGGTAACTTCAAAGACATAATCTAATGGCGTATACTCTTCATCTGACTCCATGATCATAGATATCATGTTCAGAACTTGTGAAAATACCCTGTCTTCCCGGTTCGTATGATGAAATAAAAAACTTATGATAGCATGAAGAAGCATTCGTTCCGCATCTATCAAAAAAGAATCGTCCCTCGCTTCGTTTCTTACTAAGATCTTAACAAGCGGATCGATATCTCCTTCTTCACAGATATGCCAGAGCGGATTATATTTCAGGCTCATATCTGGACGATCCAGATTGATCAAGGAAATAGAATATCCTTTCTCCTTAAACAGCCGGCCGCAGCGTGTCATTATATCCCCACCAATGTCAGTGATGACAAAACTGGAAGCTGCACCATTTGTTTTTAGCACTATATTCTCTGCAAAATGGTGGTTATGCCCTAGTAGCAGCACATTTTCTCTAAACTCCGATTCATTTAAAATATCTACCTTTTTAATATGCATACGATTCCCTTCCTGCCCTTACTCGATAAGATCTATCTTCGGGGTTATATACTTCCGTTCTTCTTTGTTATCTTCAGTTATCCATATACGAACCAGGCTGTCTTTCGCCTCAATACAGTCTGCTTTTTTCTCTAATATTCCCGGCTTACTGTCTACTTTTTCTCCGTCTTGATTTAGAATTTCATATCCTTTGTATCCAGCCAGTGAAACTTTGCTCCAACGGTTTGAGGCTGATGTTCCCTGATCCATACTTCTAAATTTTTTACCTTTTTCTTCAGTTGTCTGTTTTTCTGTTTTACAATTCGAATCTTTTTCTTCTTTTTCATAAATACCTCATCTTTCTGAATATAATATGAATTTTTTTTAGCATATTAGAAAAGACCTCATCTCTGAGGTCTTTTCTAAAAAACAATCATTCTTAACGGTCCAAAGATTCGATGTCCATGCAATCAGGACACAAGCCCAGAAGCTCTGCTATCTGCTCTTCTTCCAAATCATCGCTGATTTTTAAATATCGGACCCTTTTATTCAGCAGATTAGTAACTTTATATAATCCACTTCCATGGACGCAACTCTTTTCAGTTTCGTAAACACTTACTCTTCCACCGTATTTTGTACAAAACCCATCTTCCAAAGAATTGCAATCTTCACATCTGGCAGCATAAATTCCTGCCTCTTCCAAATGCGTCTTTCCAATCCTCTTATCAGACATGGCGATAACACAATGATTTATCTTCGTGAGACCTACAGGCGCAAAGTATTTCTCCGGAATGTTGGAGATCCATCCGACATGTCCATTCGCTTCTGCAATTTTTATTGCCTGCATCATCTTATCCAGAATATTTTCCTGAATATTATGCCCCTTACTCGAAAACGTCATTGATACAAAATCTTCTCCGTCTCTGATCAAAACTGTAGCTTCTGAACGGTTTTCTCTTTTATTGCCTGTACCGTCCTGTTCTTTTATTCCAATTCTGACATCTCCCGCATCGATCTGTTTCTGCAAAACGTCCATCTTTGTGACAGCTCCACTAGAGAAGCCGACATTTTTACCAAATACAACGCATTCTGCAAAAACATTTCCTTCTCCGTAATCAATAACCAATACAGTACCCGGAGCTAAATCTTTCAGTACAATGTCACTGGCAGGAAGTTTAAAGTTTTTCGGATTTTTCGCTCCAATACAAATGATCCCCTCATCGGAATCAATATAGACAATTTCCATATCTAAAACCCGATATGACGGCTTCTTTGTATCCTGTGAATCATAAAGTGGGGTAATGCTTGAATCCTCACAATCAAACACTTTTACAGGACACTCAAACATTTCTTTGTTTCTCCCCATCAATAAATCTCTTACTAACATTTCGTTTCCTCCTACATAATCTCTACGTCTTCGATCCATACCATGAAATCATCTTCTACAATGTTTCCTTCTCCGATCAGCTCACGCTCTTTTTCTTCCCGGACTTTGTATCCCATATCCGGATTCTTGAAAACTCCAACCATTTCTATTTTGTTTTCCTGATTTTTCCATTTCACGTATACAACTTTGCCTGAAACAGTTTGTGGTTTTGTCTCTGACAACTCTGCTGCAACTTGGAATTCTTCCTCAGTCAACAGAAATTTATCTGTGTTTCCATTAACTCCTTTGACTTCCACATAGCCGCTATCAAATTCCGCAGTATAGTATTCTGTTTCGAGTACCATATCTCCGGTATCTGAGATCAGCTCATATCTGGTCCCTGCTGCATCAGTTGTTCTATATAGACCACCTCCGCATACCTGAACCTGTCCGTCTTCTTCCGGGGACTCTGCATATTTTTCATACAGAGCTTTGAGATTTAGTGTGTACCACTTTTCTTCTTCCATTTTTTCCTCCTGTCATTATGAAAAATTACTTAACGATACAGGAAGACCTTGATTGTTTTCATATCATGTTCCTCCTGTATTTATTTGTTGGTTACATGAGAAATATGGAATATTTTAAACTTTAGGATTCCAAACAAAAAAGCAGCGCTATAAAGCGTTGCTTTTCTGTTTGGAATAATACTATTTTATTTTTTCAACATTACGAAAGAACTTAGCGTCTATCAAATTTAACGTTTTTGATCCAGTACTATAATAAGAATCCTGTGATTTTCCAAAATCTACAATCCGGTATCTGCCTTCAAACTTGTCAAAGATAATCGTTCCAGTATTTTCAAACGGATTTCCATTCATATCATAATCCTGAAATTTTACCTTATCAAACTCGTATAATTTATGTCCAGCTCTATCTTTTACTCCTATACATTTTCGGATAGTTCCGGTATAAACTTCTCTACCTTTCCCTTCAAAATCTATGATGTAATGTCTTATCGTTCCATTATCATTCGGATCTTTCATAACGACATAAAATCCTTCCGTTGGAATAGGATTATTTGGATTCTCCGGATTAACAGTCAGCGCTTTACACTCCATTGACATCAAAAAATCAAAAGAAGGTTTTTTCTCTTTATTTCCTGCTACTTTGGCAAGTATCTGGTATTCTGAATCAGAAAGTAGTCCAGATTCTCTAAATCTCACAAGTTTATCTGTCAGTTCCTCTTCTCTTTCTGTTTGACTTACTTTTGATACTTTAGCAATCATTTTTCGTTCCATACACGTCATAATATGTATTTCTCCTTTTTGTAATAAAATTTTTTTTATTGAACATTTTGAATATTGCGTTTTTACAATTTCGATTCCTCCTCATTGACTTCATCCAGTAATACCTTTATTTCTGACTGTGCTCTGCTTACAGGCATTTCTTCTGCAGATTTCATAATTTCCTGTACGGAGTATTGGATACAACCGTTTGAATCATAATAAGAGGGGCAAACATTTCCCATAAATTTCTTTAATTTTGGAATGATCTTTTCCCTCATAATCTTTTCCTTATGCAGCATTTCTATATATTTTTCAAGATACTGCTCAAGGTAGTTTCTGTATTTGCTATACCCTTTACTCACAGCCTCTTTTAAACTCTGCCTATCACATTTTCGCATAACTTCATTCCTATGTATCGCATAAATGACAAGCGACAATACCGGATCATGCTTTTTTCCATACGCAAAATGTACTTTATCCGAGATGGTAGGCCTTTTTATTAACAAAAAATCTATGGTTCTTTGGTAAAAGCCAGAATATCGGATAAAACTTTGCGGCTGGAATTTTTTAAACCATCCAGCATCAACTTCTGCAGCTACGCTGTTCCATGTTGGCAGAAAACAGTCAATTCCATACATGGTAAATTGCACCTTGTTATAGAGTATTTTTATGCTTTCTGCTTCCGGAAAAATATTTTTCACATAAACAGCTAAAATACTGCTCTTTTTTAGTGCCGTACTGCAAATTTTTACCCACTCCTCTCGATTGACTGGTTTTGACAAATCAAGGGTTTCGATAAATCGAAGAAGTTCTTCTTTTTCCTCAATTTCCTTTTTTAAACAGGACTTAGCTTCTGCTATATCCTGTAAGATCTTTTCTTCCATTCCATTTCTCCATCAATAATACTGAAATGCACAGTCATACATCGGCCTTCCTGTTATGGCATCCTTAAACATAGGACAGTTCCAATCCATATCCAGACCAAGTTCTTTACACCATTCCTCAATAATTTTTTTAGTAAGCGTTGTAGCAAACACATACAGATCGGAACAATGGTGATACATTTCTGATTCCGGATACCCTGCATCAATAAGTCTTTGTTTTAAAGTTTTTCCATTCATTTCGTTTTCCTCCATCAAAAAAGAGAAAAAGTTTCTGAAATTTCGTATTTGTTCCATATGCTTTTCCTCCATGTCGTATAATAGTTACATCTGTAATATGGATTATTTCGATTAAATAAATCAAAAACGGAACACTGTTCCGTTTTATATAATTCATCTGGGCTTCCTAAAATGGGCGTAAAAAAATAACCTCACTTGACATGAGGTTATTCTTCCTGAAACTATTTTTTATCTGTACGGCTCACACATTGGTTTCCATGCTGTGATCTCTACTGCAACAGACTCGTCTGAAGAGGTCCAATACCAGACGCCTTCTTTGCGATACGCATGTTCATCGCAATATGGCTCATTATCATTATATCCAAGGTATGTTACTTGGACATCCGTTGCGTCGTCTGGATAGTTTCCTGAACTAACAGGAATCCATGCATCGGAATCTACAGCTCCTTCCAAAGCCGCTTTAAACACCTGATCTATTCTCCGCATCTGATCCAAGCTAAGCTTAAATACATCATATTTGGCATAACCTTGGATTTTAGAGCCAAGAGACTCTTTTTGAATCTCTTCCTCTATTTCCTGTCTGGAAAAATAAAGAAGATAATCTGGAATCATCTCTGATTTTTCAACCCATCGGCCAGGATCCATGTTGCGGTATCCTTCGAAGAATTCAAAACAGGTATCTCTGACATCGCCCTGTCTTTTGGCGTAAATATATTTACGTCCGATCCGGGTGACTTTCCATTCCTGTATCAATTCCTCATCTGTTCTTATGCACCTTGCAGCATTTCCATCCAGTCTGATGTATACAGTATCCCCTACTTTTGCATTTACTTCCATTTCGCTTTCCTCCTACTCTTTCCATTTCCAAATTCCTTTATTTAAGCGTTTCTGGATTTCCTCCGGCAGCACCTCATATACATCAGCATTGCAGGCATTGCATACACCGTAGACGGTGTTTCCGTTATACTCCAAGTGAAACACATTGCACCCACACTCGCAGCACATACCTTTAGCTACATACTGCCAGTACCGATCTCCATCTTCATAAAACTGGACTTTTCTTTGTCCACTTTTGAATTTGGCTTCCTCTGCGTCCTCCAGAACAATAATGTATTCACCATCTCTGAAAAGATCGAAGAAATTGCTAATATCGTCTTTTGTCATGATAAAAATATCGTGATCTCCAGAGTCCGATACTCCATTTCTGGTATAACATGCAATCAAAGATAAAAATTTCTGATAAGCCTCTTCATCAGAAACTTTCCCTTCTGCCAGAGTGTCCATGTTATTGTAGCCATCACAGTTTACAATAGCTTCATAGAGATCCCCATTTCCGATCAGATAATCTCTCGATAAAAAACATTCTTCCGGAGATACAGCCATCTGAATCTTATAATCCTCAGATTTCTCCATCCAGCCAAGGAAATAAAAATCTCCTTTCTTCACCCGGATTGCAAACACTTTGTCCATATCCGGCTTCATTCCAAGAAACAATTCATCACTAATTCTTTTCATTTTCGTTTCCTCCTGTTAATAGTTTCATTTCGCTTCCTCCTGTTTTCTTATTTCATACATCCTCAATATGACCTTTTCCTAAAAAGAAAAAAAAGTATCTTGCGATACTGTCTTCTCTAAAAACAATTATTAGCTTTTACATACTCCCACTGATGAAGCGTTATGACTTAATCAGTGATTCCAGTTCCTCTTTCGTTCTCAGGAAATGGCATTTACTCTGGATCAGTTCATTCTGCTTCTCTTCCCATTTTTTATATGGTTCGGTATCTACCCAGTCCAACCAGCGACTGACAGAGAAATCATCATCCGGAAATCCTTCTACTTCCGAAATATTTTCAAAAGTGTCTCTAAGCAGAGAAGTCATCACTTCCTCCGAAGGAAATTCAATTTCCAGTTCCGGATCATATCTTGGGATAATCAAGTCATGGTTAAACAAACAGATACTAAAGCCATGGTTGATTGGAATGAAATCTGGTCCGATCGCTTCATTCCAATCGGCTTCACGCTGCTTCCATTCTTCATAACTGATATTTTCTGGACGGTCAGTCTGATTCTGGTAATGATAATCCAGGATCTGACCGCTACCAGTTATCATCCCTTTTACATCAAAATACCCAAAATACATAAGTAGCGTTTTGGTTTTTAAAGGGAAAAACATAAGTTCACTGGAAAAATCGTATGTCAACGAATCTAATGTTTGATCATTTGAAGCCTCATGAATTTCCTTAAGAATTCTCCAATAGACTTTATGGAATAATTTACTCCAGTCGCCATCCAACAAAGCTTTCCAGATATGATTTACCCTTAAATCTTCCGCTGTTTTTTCAACCATTTCTTTTATCTTATCTGCACCATGCACTTTCCTGTAATAGTAAAAATAAAGAAAATCCTTTATTACCATATTCTGGATTCTTTTTCTTCCTTCCAGATTTACTTTCTTTCTCAGTTCGTCCATGAACTTATTAAGCTCATACATATCAAGCTGTTCTTTCAGGATATACCCATTGTAAATTTTTAGACTCATGTTTCGTTTCCTCCTCATTTGCAAATCTGCATAATTCTTTCTACTGCATCTCCTGAATCAGTACGGACTACAAAATCGCATAAATCCGCATTCTTCAGCTCGTTTTCCATTGCTACAAGCCGCAGCATCTTCTCGTGGTTATCCATGTCTTTCCCAAGAATATTCTCAATCATCCGCTCACGCTTACATTTACAGAATATGATCACTGTTGGATAATGGCGTTTCATAGCAATAGCTCCGCTTAAGTCCATCGGCATTACCACATACTTTCCTTTATCAATCAGCTTACTTATATCCAGTTCTTTTGTCCCATAAGCATATCCGGCATAACGGGTAGTTTCCAAAAACTCTTTACTATCCCTGAGAAAGTCCTCTTCTGAGATTGTTTTATGGATACTGGAAGATTCTTTCCCGGCTTTTGCGGAAAATGGCTTTGTAGTATAAGCCTCCGGCGCAGCAAACCGTTCTGACTGACACAGTTTTTTCGCAATCTTATTTTTATTGGAACCACTGGGACCTACCAGGGCTACCACACATGGAGCTTCCGGCTTCACCCGGTCTTCGATCATAGAAGATTTGATCTGGTCCAATAAAAGAAAGAATTCCTCATAATCATGTACTGCCAATAACCCTGTGAGTTCCCGGTTCCAAGGCCGGCGCATCAGAACTGGGAATCTGGCATTACTCTTGAGAATATTATGAGGACCATCATCCAGTGTAATATCTACCTTTACCATGGATTTCTGAAAGCCCATGATGATATTCTCATCCGGAAAATCAGGGAATGCCGTTTTTATCTGCTCTACACGCTTTGCCATAAACTGCGGGTATACGGCAGTTACGATATAGACAATCCCTTTCGTCTGAAGTTTCCGAACAAAGGCTTTTGCTTCGTCCGATACCTGCTGCATTTCATAAAGGCTGGGATCCTGATAATATTTCTTGATCACAGAAGCCCTGCCTGTATTTTCCCAGGAATTAATATCCTCTAAGGTCAGGGGCGGTTCAAACCCGTATTCCTGGTTTGCCAGTTCTACTGCACACTTATTTAACGGAGAGATGACGTCGTCCCAGTCAATACCAAAAGTCAGCATACAGACACCTTCCTTTCTCCGTTATCTCCTTTTCTTACGCATAATTGTTTCATATTTTGTTTTCCTCCTTATCGTTTTTATACAGATACATCCTCAATATGGTCTTTTATGCAAAAGAAAAACAGTGCAGCCGCAGTATCGCGGTCGCACTGTTTTTAAGAACATCCTATCTATTCTTTTGGAAAAACTGTATCTACATTTTCATTGAATTTTACAATATTTCCATCCTCCTCAAACATGATTCCGAACATGTTACAATAATCGGTAACTCTGTCCTCCGGGCATTCGGCATTTTCCAGATCCTCATAGCCATGTTCGATGGCAAATTCTCTTACCTGAGATCTAGCCTCATCTTTTGCCTTTAATTCAGGCTCACCGCAGGCTTTTCCATCCGCTCTCATATAGATCTCATCCCAGGTATATTCTTTCTGGAATATTTCATCTTCCTCAACGAGCTGAGTGTCGAAATCTAAGTTGATTGCTTCAAAGTCGGATGCAACCAGATAAATTCCATACTGATGAAGGATATTGTTCGGGACATAGGTAAAAAAGTCTCCGATATTAAAACAACAGCAGTTGCCATCATACGTTCGCTTTCCTTCTTCCGTCAAGCAGTATGCTTTTGCTGCCGCTTTCAGCAGATCAAGTACCTTGTTTGTTTTAATGTGATCCTCTACCAAAAAGGTATAGGTTTCCACCTGATTTGTTACACCATGATTTTCAGCCCCTGTCTCTATTGCATTCAGTGCTATTTTCTTCATCTCGTTTCCTCCTTATCAATCATCAGTAATCAGTTCTGCGTCTACCGCTTCATTTCGGGCATCGTCCAGAAGAAGTTGAACCTGGCATTTCTCACAGGAATCCAGCTCACAGAAATTGCAAAGTTTCTTTGCAGCCTCTCTAATTTCAGTATATTCATCTTCTGTCATATACTCTTCTCCGGCATTTTCTTCATTGCATTCGCTTCCAACGCCGGACCAATCACAACCTTCTCTGGCGCATGTCCAGATATCATCATCATCCGGAATATAGGTTGTTTCCACGCACTCCTCTGTAGTTTCCAGATAATTGCCGTTCCCATCCACTTTCCATGTCTGTGTAACATGAGGAGTAATAAGGAACTCACTGTTTCCACATTTCGGGCATTTCTTCATTTCGTTTTCCTCCTTTTTAATCTTCAATATCCACGCCTAAAGGCCAAAAGAAACTACCGTTGTACATTCTTGTCCATACGCCATTTTCTTTTTCAAAAAGCATATATGGCTTCGGATTAAATTTCTCAACGAATGTATAAGCATCTTTCTCTACTTCAAAATACAACTTATAGTCATTAAACCCATGTAGTTGTACTTCAAAGCTCTCTGTTCCTGTTGCAGTTCTGTCATCATAAATGTTACATTCCTTGAACAGATACTCAAAACTCTCAAGAAATAACTTTATAAGATTAAAATTTTCAATCTCATAACTATCTATTCCATGATGACATTTATCTGCATATACTTCTCTCACACAGTTATCCCATTCCTCAAAAAGCGATTTCGGGATATCGTCTTTGACATCTTCGCATGCTTCTTTGAGCAGTTCTGTTAATTCTACCAAGTTTTCGCATGCTCGGATTTTATCAGCAAAGATATTGTCTTTTTTAGTAAGACCTGCTGCTCCGAAGATATTTTCCAGCATCAACAGATAAGACTTGAGTTTATAAAGATAGGTAAAAAATTTATATTTTGATACCTCTCTTCTCTCAGGCATATTTGATACCTCACTTCTCTCAAGCATAAATACAAGTCCGTCCTTATAAGTGATTCGGAACCCGTATTCTTCCTCTAGCCAATCGTTATATCCATCGTCAAAATACTGTTTTTGGCAGCACTCTTTTGTTTCTACATTCTGCAAAAACTCTGTAAAGCACCCATTTATACCAAACGCTGATTCAGCAATTACGACAGGTTTTTCCATATAAGCCAATGTAGATGGAACCGCCATAAACCGCCAGATGTTTCTATTGGGGTTACTGCTTGGAACTCTCCAAACAACAATAGCAGCTTTATTACAGTTGCTATTCATGAATGTTCTGTAAAAATTCAGGGCATTCTTTTTTCTCTCTTTCTTCGATGTTCTCATTTTCGTTTCCTCCTGTTCCTCTTCTGACATTAAGAAATCTGTTTTCTATGAAAATCACAACTCATCAGAAAACTTTTTGTCATACTGAATACTGTTCAATCCATGCGCCATTTTCCTGTTTATACAGCGTATATGGAGAGGGATCAAATTTTGATGCAAACGTTTCAGCATCCTGCTCCGTTGAAAAATACAAATCATGATCGTTAAAATCATACAATCTCAAATTATATTTTTCTCCGTTATATTCCTCATCATCGCATACATGAATTTCATCATATAAAGATACAAATTTCTTCAACAGCATAGCTACCAGACAACTATTCTCAATTTCGTTTGGGAACTTTCTATGGTGATATTTATCTGTATAAGATTCTGAATCTCCATACTCCCATTCTTCAAATTTTTCTTTAGGAATAGATTTTTTAGTATCTTCCATAAAATTTTCAATTGCGGTATACAACTCCTGTAAATCAAAAATTTTCTGTACAGCGTCCTTTAATTTGCCATCCATATTAAGAAACTGCTCTCCATGGATATTTTCAGCCATGAGCTGATATTTCTTCAGATAGAATAAATTACTGAAAAAACAACTTTCTTTACATTCATTTTTCGATGTTCTCATTTTCGTTTTCCTCCTGTATTATTAATTTGTTACATTTGAAATATGATTTTTTTGCCAAAAAGAAAAACAGTACCGTATGCACTGTTTCTCTCCTTATGCAAAAAACTATTCAGGAATATTAAGATATGCATCATATCTTCTTGCATGAAAATCTCCGCTTTCTGTATGGTAATTACAATCTGTCAGAAGACTTTCGATTTTCGTTCTGCACTTCCCGGATTTATGGATTTTCGCAAGCTCTCGAATATCCTTTTTTGAAAATCCGTAGTGTAAAATACCGGACAGGTCAGATCCTTCTCTTACAGATTTTAAAGCTGTCAGAAAATCTCTACGAACAGAGACCGCTTTATTGATCTCTTCCATTTTGATATATTTCTGCAAAATCTCCTCTCCATATCTGGATTTTTGAATCATCTCAAGAACCTCCTCTTCGCTATCCGGAAATTCGGTCAAGATGGATTCTACATCTGTACCTAACCATGACGGAGCCTGTTCTAAAGTTGGCTCGTTTTCATCATTATAATCTGGGTGATATTTTTTCCAGATCTTAAGGTCCAGATTCTTAATCTCTTCAAGAATCTGATTTGTTTTTTCCTTCTTTTTTTTCTGCTCATGGTTCAGGCATTCTTTTTCTGATTCGAACTCTAAGCCATCATCAGATATATATGAGATTTTCTTTATCATTTTCATTTCGTTTCCTCCTCATCTCTTGCGGTAATAGTGTACAATTCAGCATCGAGGACTACTTCATCGCAATCCTCACACTCTAAACAGATATCTGTTGGATTTTGATCATCTCCATAACAAACAACAGACACTTTATGCCCTATATGTTTTTTCAGCAAATCCCACAATAAAGTATCTTTATCTGTATCCATATTCGTTTCCTCCTACATTTACATTCCTATCGCTTTAAATCAAAGCTGAGAAGACACATTCCATTTCCTGGTTTCGGCATAAATTGTTTTTGCATTTTTCTTTTCCTCCTTATATTTACGTTTGATACATAAACAAAATGGATGATTTCATACCCTATAATATTTGGAACTGCTCAAATTTCCGTTTTTTCAAAATTTAACCATATTGGGATAAGAAAAGGAGGATTTTTAAGTATGTTCACATATAACAAATAATGGGAAACTCCAGAGTGTCGCTCCAAAAACATGGAACTTTTACACATCTTACGGTATTTAAGGCAAAAAGAAAAACGGAACAATGTTCCGTTTTTCTTATCTAAGAAATATTCTCACATTTTACTGCCTTCTTTTCTGGACGGTAAAGCTTTTTACGCTTTTCTTCTATCATTTTTATTGTTTTTTTACTAGCTCCAATCAAAATCATAGACGCCTTCATAGCAAAATATTCTTCTTCCGGAGCTTCTTTCAGAAAATACAATAAAGCTCTGTATTCCTGGATTTTTATATGAATCTTCCATACAAAATTCACAAACACCAACCTGATTACTGCCATCCCTAATACAGATATTACTATTATATCGCCTGTAATATCAGTATCAGATAAACAAGATAACTGTAGTGCATAGACAAAAATAAACCAGAGAGCTATGATCCATGCACTTCCACAACAAAACTCGCAATGGTATCTTCTGCAGAAAAAAATCCCGTATGAGATATAGATCCACGCCAATATCCCCATCATCAGAAGTAGAGCAGACATCAGATAATCACAGCCGCGTAATACTACGATTACTTTCCCTATCTTTCCATACTCGAAAACAGACATCAGTTCACTGATTGTATATGGCGTTTCTCTTAATTTCATCTGCATTATCCAGAATTTACAGAGCATGGATATAATACAGGGAATCAAGATCATGTTTCTATGATGTTTATCATAAAATTCCACAATCCACGGCATCTCTATCTTCAAAACAGGCTTTCTTTCGCTATTCATTTCGTTTTCTCCTATACACTATTTCTTATCTGATTCCAAGAAGATATCCTCTCTTTTCATCATAGATAAAATTTCTTTTTGGAAATTCAAACAGGTAATGTTCTCTCTCTTTTTTTGTCGAAAGACATCTTTCTCCAGTTGATTTGCTCAAGTAGCAGCATGCGTCATTAAAGCTGCACTCACTTGCAATCATCTGGAATCCTGTTTCGTTATCCAGACACAATGATGGAAATATTCTCATCTTCTCGTACCTCCCGGGCGCCTTCTGTTCTTCTCGTCACGCTTCTTTTCTTCTTTTACCAGATAAGGATGTCCCGACGCATCATATTTGAGTGCCAGATATACCTTTTCTGTCTCATGGGTTTTCGGATTATTAAGCAGTGCGTATACATGATTTTTTTGCATATGCCTCATCTGCTGCTTTCCAATCTTATTAAATAGCGTCACCCAAAGCATTCTCTTTTCTCCTTTTCTATTTTTTTCTTTTCTAATATGGATTAATCCTTTTTCTGAAGAACAGGCTTGATGATATGATATATCTTAAGCCCTTTCTTCTGACCAAACTTCTGTATCAGAGCCATATAGATAGCCATTTTATTATCCATATTCTCTTTTTTCAGAAGCTTAAGGACAGCAGGTACATCGTTCTTATAACCGCATCCTGAAAGGACTTTTCCAACAGCATCCTGAAATTCCTGCCCTTTGCCATATGCCGAAAAGAATTTTTCCATATCTGTACTTTCCAATGAAACCTTTACATTTTGGAACCTGGAGTTATTCTCACCTCCGGCAACGATTCCTTTCTCTATGTTTGGGGATAGATGGACCCTGTTTTTTGAATTGGAGACTTTCTCCCAGTAGTCCCTGACAGCCTGAAATCCTCCGTCTTTACTGATTATGACTAATGGCCCTTTTTCTCCGGAACCAAAGATTTCTCCAACCTTTGTTGCTATGTAGAAATCTAATCCATTTTTCCCAGTTTTCACTAATTTATATATTTCCACATTGCAACCGGATTGAGTGATTTTTTCCAGGTAACGTTTTTCGCAATGAGAGGCAGCCTTGCTATAAAATAGTATGAGCGTATCCTGATCAGTCAGAAATTCAACTCCTCTCAGTCCATCATTTTTGACGTTCTCATAATCTACTAAGAAATACATGACTCCTCCTATCCGTCCTTACGTCCATCTGGAGAGGCACCTGGAAAATTATAGTCCGGATATACCAGGTCCAGATTCAGGCCTTCTTCAAACCAACAATGATCTGAAAAACCGGGGATATCTACTTCAATGTGATCTTCATACACCTTAGATACGGTTCCTTTATATAGGACATGATCTAAATTGCACATAACATCCTGCCCTGCATGGAATAATCTTTTCAAATTAGCCATTTCGTTTCCTCCTTTTGGAAAGAGAGGATATCCGAGTATCCTCTCTTTTACAATCAACAGTTATCAGTCATCAAAAATAATGCTGTTGCCATCATTACCCCAGTACGCAGAAGCTCTGCGGGAGATTAGATTGCATAACTTGTAAAAAGCCATTTCCTCCACGATATAATTATCATCTCCCTCTACTGGATCTGATTCATCGTCTTCTTCATCTGGCGGCATTGCTCCCACCATTCCATTTGCTGTTTTTGCATTTTTCAGGGCGTCGTTCATGGAATCTGCCAGAATGATGAATTCTGTATTGGTTGGCTTAAATTCTGCACAATACAGACCAGGGATCACATCATCCTCATCAGATAATCTTAAGCATTCTTTCTCCACAGCTCTTTCAGCCGCTGCAAAATGCAATTCTCCGTTACAAGCATTACTGCCGTAGTATTCGCTGCAATCCCACTGCTGCCCGTCTGGCTTACTGCTGCCAAAGTTTTTTACAACATACAAAGCCCTGAATCCAGAGACCTCATCCATTCTAAGAACCATGGAATATTCTCCTTTTCGTTTCAGTTCGATATTTCTCATTTTCGTTTCCTCCTTTTTCTTTTTATGAGATTGTTACGTTCTCAATATGGAAGAACTCCAAATACCGAATTTTTTTGATTCCTCATTTGTGCCGTACTATATGAAATAGCCTATATTTGTCCGTTTCTTTCATCTTTTCATTTCGCTTATCTTAACAAAAGTAATCCTGTGAACTATCATTTCTTATAGATAAATGTGATTTTTCGACCAAAACCATATGAAAAAGTGTGAATTTATGCCTAAATTTTATACTTTTAGGCAACTCTGGTTTCTTTTTTATTTTTTATTTCAACTATCCCATAAATGTCCGTTAAATAAAAAGAGACCAGAACGGTCTCTTTTTTAGGAAATCTAATTTAGAACTCTCATCTGCTCTGAATAGTTCACATAAGGCTTTTAGCAAATCTCTTGGCCTGATATTCAGTAATGGTATGGATGTCATTTTGCATCTTCCAATGGCTCAACCTCATTCTCCAGTCAGCAGGAAGTTCTGCTGCATACTGTTCGATCATAAGCTGTTCTCCCACTTCCCGCTCTTTTAAAAACTGCAGTGCGTGGTTGAGATATGGAATTATGGAAGAAAAGTTTCTGTTACGAAACCTTGATCCAAGCTCACCGTTTGTCAGGACATATCGGATCAGATCTGTATTAAGGAACGTCAGATTGATATATTCATCTGGATACAGCTGGAAATTAGCGGTACTCTCCTTACCCGTCAGCCAGTTCGGATCTTTTTTCAATGCCACATAGGCATCCTGCTTTACGCTATCCTCTGATGTAACATTCCGGTATTCCATATCTTTCGGGAATATCCATCCATTACCCGGATGTTTAAAAAATTCCTCAAAAGTTGGTTCATCGGATAGATACTCCACTTTTCCCCAGTCTCCATACTTATCCGAAAATCCAATCTTGTCACGCCGTTCAAAACAATATTTTTTCATCTTTGTATTTATCACAAAGTTTACTTTATATATTGTGTTGTCACTCGCCAAAACGTCATGCGTTCTGTTTCGATATCCAATACCACGGTCGTTATTATATCTGCTAAATTTATTTCCTTCCGGGCCAAGACATGACAGGGTAATCAACGGATCTCCTTTTCTGAGAAGTCCATTATATTTCTCCATAATATCACTCAGATCACCATATCTTGTATCTTTTAGCCATTCTTCTGCCATAGAAAAGATCACATATGGGTTATTTCCCGTGACGCTTACGCCATCTGGCAGATTGATCAGTTTCGAATTTGAAATCAGCCCCTGCATGATAGAAAACAGAAAATATCTGGATGCCACCTCGTTCTTATCCGTGCGCACATCTTCTTTTTCTTTTTTTCTTCCATACCAGTCTTTTTCTTCAACATCTGCTTCGGAATCAACAGCTTTTTCCTTTGGTGTCAGAAATACATTGCCATCGGAAATGGACACCATTTCATCGTCCGTCCATGCTAGATAACAATTTTCTCCGTTCCGGACCAGGATGCCAAGTTTTTTACCATGATATACATCATATTCATTCATGACGTTTGCGAACATAATCTGGTTCCCATCGGTAGATGACTGGTAGCCGGATTTATAAACCTTCCCATCCTTGCTGATACGAACGAGACTGATGGATTTATCACCTGGGAAAAAGAGATTTCTCATATCTTCTCTATTGGTCAGGAGTTCCTCAAGCATCGAAGAATCGTCTGCATCAAAGCCATAGATTGACATCCATTTGGATAATTCTTCGTCAAGGAATCGGATCTTCTGGTGCAATACCACCGGGACATCCACTGCAGCATCTTTTCCTGAAGCGATTTTCGTAAAGGATACTGTCTCACCGAAATAACATCTTATTCCATATATTTGCGTTTCAAGAACGAACAGTTCGTTAGATAATCGTTTTTTGTCCAGTTCCAGTTCTTCTTTTTTTTGGTTTAGCACAGCAATTTTTTCAGCATATTTGGCCTCAATTTCTTCTTTCATACGCTCAATTTCCGCTTTTTGTTTTTCTTTTTCGGCATTGATCTGATTGATTGCAGATTGTATCTTTTCCTTTTTATTTTTTATATCGCTTTTGATCGATTTCTCTGTCGCATCATCTTTTATGGCCGGCAGCATTCTTGACAGTTCGTTTTTGTTTCCAAGCAGATGCAAAGGCGTATCAGAATAATCTTTGTATGGCTGCAATTTTACACAATCGGTTGGTAATACATACTTCCGATTTAGCGTTACAAACAGTGTATAACGATCATCTGCGTAGACATATTCCAGTTCCTGCCCGTACTTATCCGCATAATCCATCATTTTCCGTAAATACTCGACAGAATTTGCTCCATTAACTTCATTTACATATGACATCCAGCTTGTAAAAGACTCTGCAATTTTATGTATCTGCAGAATAGGCGAAGATTTTTCTAACTTCGGATATTCTGCTGCAATACTGATCTCATGGTTTTCCAATGCTTGTTTTACATATTCTTCACAGAATACTTTCATCTCCTCTGGAATGATTACATTGCCCCAACTTGATGTTCTTTCCAGTTTACTTGTGAATTCCTGCAATTTATCTATATTTACAGATAAGATTTTTCCTCTTTTTTTCATATAGCCCTCCTTACAAGCAGCACAGTTTTTATGAAACTTTCAGATCTTCCATATACAGGGTGATTGATTTTGAAACGGCTTTATACTGGATATCCAATGCTTTCAAAGTATTTTCAATAATGGCTTCCTTATCGATCATATCTTCATATTCTTCCATATTCTTATCTCTTTTCAGGCTTCTCTTGAACGCTTTTGCATATGACAATAAAGAAGATACCAGAGAATAATGGTTTGCTAATTTTCCCATTTCATCGCTTGCTGTTTCGGCCTCTTCCTGAGACATAATCTTCGTAAAAACATCGGTTTTTAACTGTTCAAGAGTTGCTGTAAGTACAAATGAATCAAGGCTCAACAATTCCGGATATGTTCTATACTCCCAGATACTTTTAATCTTGGTAGTTTCTGTATTTTCCATCATGATTTTGTTCTCCTATACTTCTTTTTTTCTTTTATCTTACTCAATATGAAACTTTTTTGATTTTTGGCAGAAATCAGAGAACTCCGGGAATCTCAATAAATGAAAAAATATCATATTGTTGGCAGAAAATATCACATGATGGAAGGAAAAAAATATGGATATCAGATTGCTGAAAAAAGCTTTCCGGTCACGCCGGAAAGAGAAAGATCACATAGAGAGCTACAAATTTGAGAGTCCTGAGATGTTCCAGTGTCTCGGCGGTCATAAAAAAATAGAAATGCTCGAAACAGAAATGGATGCGCTGAAAATGCAGATTCCACTTAAGGTAAAAAATAAAAAAGGGACAAACCGGGCAGATTGTCCTGTTTGCGGTTCTACCGTCAGAGGGATAAATAAGCCATATGGGACATGGTGCAGTTGGTGCGGGCAGAAACTCTTTTTCGACAATCCAGAATATGATTCCAGAGATCACAAAAAGCGGAGGTTTTTCTTATAATGAATAAAACAATCAGAACGGATATAAATGATGAATACGAAAACAGTTCAAAAAAGCAGCCAGAAGATTTCAATGAAAATACGTTAAGGCCAGTTACTCTTTCTCAATATATCGGACAGACTAAGCTAAAAGAACAGATAAAAGTTTCTATTGCAAGTGCAAAAGCCCGTAACGAAGCTCTTGATCATATCCTGCTTTATGGCCCACCGGGTTTGGGAAAAACCTCTATGGCTTATATAATCGCACAGGAAATGGGATGCAGGCTGATCTATCTTACCGGCCCTCAGATTGAAAAGCCCGGAGATATTGCTTCTGCTTTAAGCCGAATACAGGAAAACGACATTCTTTTTATCGATGAGATCCACCGATGTAATCCTAAAGCAGAAGAAGTATTATACTCCGCAATGGAAGACTATTTTATAGACATCCAGATTGGGGGATCAGATAAAGGACAATCCCGGATTATTAAGCTTAACCTGCCTCATTTTACTCTGATCGGCGCTACAACAAAAGCAGGTATGATCTCTACCCCTCTTCACGACCGCTTTGGCATCATATATCAGATGCAGTATTATTCAAAGGAAGAATTATCCCTTATCGTACAAAAAACAGCCTGTAAAATGAATCTTTCTATGACTCCGGAGCAATGCGTAGCTCTGGCCAAACGCTCCAGAGGGACTCCACGAATTGCCAACAGATACGTGGCAAGAATAAGGGATTACGCTTATGCTAAAACACAGGGAAAGATTACCGATGCAACAATCCCAGAAGCGTTGTCCTTGGCCGGAATTGATGATTTTGGGTTCTCTCCTGCAGACCGCCAGCTTATACTTCATTTAAGTGAAAATCCTACCGGACTGTCTACCCTCTCCTGTATTCTTGGAGAAGATACTGGAACGATAGAAATGGTTCAGGAACCTTGGCTGATTAAGAACGGATATATCCAAAAAACCCCAAGAGGACGTATTTTGACTGAAAAAGGGTTAGAAATAAAGGAACAGCTCTCTTCGGCGCTTTATTTATAACAGCAAAAAAACGGAACATTGTTCCGTTTTTTGTCGCCTGCCAATATGAATTTTTAGACTGCCGTTCTTGCTGCAAATTCCGCAAATCTTCGGGAGCATCTATCCTCATCGTCTTCATTGCAAGTTCCGTACTCTTTTTTACATGCTGCACAGTCAAATATTCCGCTTAAATCTAACGAATCCAATCCCTCGTCAGGATAAATTCCATCAAACAGTCCCAATAATTTTTCAAATTCAGTAGCATCCATTCCATTAATCTGTTCGATCAAAATATTTTTCATTTTCTCCAGATTTGTCATATATTCATCCTCCCATGGCTTTTACTATACCAGATTTTAACCCGAGATCCAATCTCGCAAAGAGAAATATGTACTTAGCAGAAAAAAATTACTCACTGACAAATATGCAGTTTTCTGCAGAAACTTCCAGATTTATTTTTTCCATTTTATTTAATTCCTTTTTCCCAGAAAGAGAAATGATATTCGCTTCCTCAATAGTTTTCCCGTCCTGAACTTCAATGTAAGAATCTGCCGATAATGGAATTACTGCCATATCATAACGATAGCATCTATCCGCCATAGCTCTTACGATAGGAAAAAGCTTCTCAATATTATTTTCATCAACTTTTATAACTGGATGAGAATATACTCCTTCCTGATACTGCTCTAATACATATTTTAAACCATCCCATACAATATGAAAGCCAAAAATGTCTTCATCATAAGGAATTAAATGAACCCTAAACAAATTTTCTTTATCCGCATAAATACCTGCTGTCATAAAATTCTGCATTTTACCAAGTAGCTGCATCAGAGGTTCTGCATTTTTTCTGGCATTATTGTATTCCTGTTCGTTAATATTAAAATCCATCGCACTTTCTTCAAGATCCCACTCTGGGGTTCCCATAATCGGAACACTCTCAGATTCTTCGTTTTCAACCCAACTTCTATTTGTAAAATCATACCCCTCAATCTTTCCATTTTCAGATATTTTTTCTAAGTAAATAGCTGTTGATAATTCGCCTTTCTCTACATCAATATTAGTTATCATCACTCCAATTTCATACTTTGTTCCTTTACGGCTAGTCCATTCGAACGGAAAGATTATATCAGCCCCATTGTATATTAAATCTTGTATGATATTGAAGCTATAATCTGGCATTTTAAACTTAGAAAAATCCAATGAAACTAATTCTGCTGCTTCTCTTGCATCTTTTTCGATTGGTTCAATAAGAGATTCCATGAAATCAAGTATAAATCTTTCTGCATCAATTCCTTTCTGAAACTCTTCCATTGGGGATGATTTTTTTTCGACATTAAAATTCATAAATTTAATAACATTTTTATTTTCCATAAAAATTATTCTCCTTTTTTATTTTTCAGCATTATCTTCGATAATATTCTATCAATTTGAACTGGTTCCCAATTTCTCTGAAATATAATATCTCCGTCAGGGATATAGCGTCCTTTTTCATCGAAAATTAGGCAAAGGATACCCCGACCCTCTGCAGGTCAGGGAGGAATTCGCCACCGTCCTCAGACGGTCCTCCTTTCTGTAATGTTGTTCTTTCGGGTATCTACAAAGGTAATCTTCTTAATACTGACGCTGCCTTTGTTTACTTTCTCGCCGGACAGCGTCCGGATATCAAAGAATTCTGTTTTCGTCTTCCAAAAACAAAATATTCCCTATAACTAAAGTTTTTCAGATGACTCTTTATCGTTAAGCATTGAAATCAGTTAGCTCAAATTTTAAATAAGATTCACCTTTATACCAGTCTTCTCCGAGATACCCAATGCAATCCAAGGATTTTGGATATCCTAATTTGCCATATTTTTTTGCCAGACCGAATCCAAAGACGGTTATTCCCTTTCCAGAAATTTTGAAATGTGTACTATCCCCGATTTCCCGATAGGCTCCATTTACAATATATTTCATCCGGATACAGGGCTTTGGATTTCCTTCTCCATACGGAGCAAATGTTTTTAAGTCCTCCAGTACGCTTGCCATATTCGATTTCGTAAGCTGCAGGTCGTAATATACCGTATTATCTACATGGATTTCTCCTATAGCTTCCTTAAACGCCTCACGGAACTTTTCCAGGTTATCTTTCTTGATTGATAAACCTGCCGCTCCGGCATGTCCTCCAAATCCGAGAATCAGATCTGATATTCGGTTCAAAGCATCATATAGATGGATTCCGGAAATAGACCTACCAGATCCTTTCAATACACCATTCTGAGAGGAATCTGTAAAAACAATACATGGACGTTTGTATTTTTCGCAAATATTCCCTGCAATAATACCTATGATTCCCTCCCCTAATCCTTCTTTATATACTATAATAGAGAATTTATCTCTTCTAATCTGATCCTGTACAAGTTCCAGTCCTTCTTTTACCTGCTCTTTTCTCTTATTGTTTGTTTCAATATAGAAATCTGTAAGGCGTTCTATTTCTTCTGCTGAAAGATCTTCTGTCAGTAACCTCAATATACGTTCAGCACCATCATCATATAAACGGCCGCATGCATTGACTACCGGAGCAATCTTAAAGCCATAATCATCTTCTGATATATGAAAATCCAGATACAGCTTTGTCAGCAACCTTGAAAAGCCCTTACTCAGTCCCGGCTGATTGATTCGTTTCAGGCCTTCTTTTACAATATTACGATTATCTCCAACCAGAGGCATAACGTCTGCCACTATAGCGATAGAAGCATATACCAGTAATTCAGACAGGTCATCTTCAGGACGTAAGGCACATGCCAGTTTGTAAGCCAGCGCAGCGCCGCAGTAATCTGAGAATTCAGACTCCTGTTCTATATGTGGGTCTACAATAATATCTGCCGGTGGAAGTTTCATTTTTCCTGTTTTATCCACTGGCGGTAAGTGGTGGTCTATAACGATAACGGACAGGCCTTTTTCCTTTGCTTTTAAAATTGCGTCGTAAGCAGCAATTCCGTTATCTACAGTGATTATAAGCCCAGTATCTATCTCATCAATGATTTTAGGAGAAAGACCATATCCTTCACTAAATCGATGAGGGAGTCTGGTATGAACAGAAACAGGATATTTCTCTAAAGTTTTTTCTGTAATCGCAGTTGCCATGACGCCGTCGCAATCATAATCTCCTACGATTGTGATAACAGGATTTTTTTCTTTTTTTATAAAATCTTTTATAAAATGGACGGCTTCAGCGATATTTTTTACATAACAATTTACTTTCGGGTATAAAAAATTTTCCGTTGTAATTCCTGTATTTCGTTCAATAATCTCAGCTACCGTTTCTGCTTTATCTCTTTTCTTTATTTTCGTCACTGCAGACCACCTCTTTCCTTACTAAATATTACTCTTTTTTATGCAATCTTGTGATTTTACCTGTCACTGCCAGAGGGAATCCGGACAACTGCCGGGTTACACGTTCCATAGCACTGACGACATTCTCCTGCTTGATTGTCATGTTCGTTCCATTAGCTTTTTCATTCCCAAGTTTTAAAAATACTTCGTCTCCGTTAGTGATAATCTGGATTTCCCCGTTCTTTGAGATCCAGATTGCAGCTACCTCGTTCTCTGATTCTGTATTTTTCACATCCGGAAACGGGAGATTTCTTGTACTGCAGATCTGCATTACATACTCCATCTGCATTGCCGTTTTTACGTTACATTTTGCAGCTCTCAAATTCTCCATAGATTTTTCGTAAGTCATATCGATAATTTCCTCTCTCTTAAAAGATTTCTTTTTTGTTTCTATTATAATATGGAAGAAAATCTCTGTATTTCTGGCAGAAAAGAGTTTTTTGTAAGAAAAAGCCAGAGATATTTTCATACCTCTGGCTTTTGAACAATTATTACTTTTTCTGTTTTGGGAATGAAACATTTTCTGTTCCAAACCGTTCTGATAAAGCATCAAATACACAGCTCGTATCCTTGACAGCACCAATATATTTTAATTTTTTTTCTGCATTAAAATATACAGCGACGGGGCTATCGGAAACACCTCTTCCTCTGCGTTCCCTGACCAGACTCTGAACCCATGCATCGTGATTTTCATAGTCCTTCATGGACGACAGTCTTACATAGATCTTCTGCTTATAGTCAGAAAGCCGATTAACCGAAGATACAATAAATGACGGCTCCTCTTTTGTAAGACTCAACGTGCCTTCTATAGAAAGTATTGCATCTTCCTCCAGTAACGATCTGTAAATTTCATACTGATGTGAAAATACAACAACATCAATAGAATCGTACTGATCCTCAAGTGTAATAAAGGCCATTCTTTTTCCGTCCTTTGTGAAGATTGCCTTTGCTTTTGTTACAACTCCACCTATAACACATGAAGCATCCTGTAATTCGTCTGCATTATTCAGCACTTTTGACACAGGAGAAACCTTGCGGTCATACATGATTCCCATATATGGGTCTAACGGATGCATGCTGATATAAAATCCAGTAGCTTCCTTTTCCATATTCAGAAGTTCCGTAGCATCATATTCTTCCATCTGGCGAATCTGGAATTTGTCTCTATGTGAGATATTATCAATTATACCAATGTCAAACAAGCTCAACTGGTTTTCTACCTGGTTTTTCTTCTCTTTTCTGAGAGCATCGATCACAAAATTCCTATTTTCAAGCATTGTTCTCCTGTTATACTCAAAGCAATCAAAAGCACCTGCTTTGATGAGATTTTCGGCAACACTCTTATTGCAGATTGGATTTCTCTCAAAAAAGTCCAGATAACCTGAGTATGGACCATTGTTAGACCTTTCCTGTATAATGTCAGTAATCACATCTTCCCCAATTCCTTTTATGGAAGCTAATCCATATACGATACCGTCATCTGTCGCAGTAAATGATACACCAGAAGTATTAATATCCGGAGGAAGGATCTGGACATTTATCTTCTTACACTCATTCAGATATACCGTAAGTTTTTCTGTTTTATCCATAACGGATGTAAGAAGACCGGCTTCAAATTCTTCTGGATAATGGGCTTTCAAATATGCCGTCTGCATTGTGATTGCAGCGTAGGCCGCCGCATGACTCTTATTAAAGGCATACTTGGCAAAATCGGACATCTGATCCCAGATTTTTTCTGCTATTTCTTTAGAGATTCCTCTTTTTACACATCCATCAATACCAAGGGAAGCATCTCCTTTTACAAAATGCTCTCCCTCTTCATCCATGATAGCCTGACGTTTCTTACCCATCGCTTTACGGACCAAGTCTCCACGTCCCATCGAAAACCCTGCCAGTTTTCGGACTATCATGATTACCTGTTCCTGGTATACGATCTGACCATAAGTTGGACTAAGGATGGATTCCAGTTCTGGAGTCAGGTAATGGATAGATGCTGGATCTCTTTTACCTTTAATATAGTCTGGGATAAAATCCATCGGTCCCGGACGGTAAAGCGCAATCCCCGCAATGACATCTTCAAAACAGGACGGCTTTAAATCCCGCAGCATTTTTTTCATGCCGTCGGATTCTAGCTGGAAAACACCGTCAGTATTTCCTGCCGATATAAGTTCCAGCGCCGCTTTATCATTCAGGATTTCTTCTGTCCATAAAGGGACTTCTATACCGTAACGTTCTTTGACTGCCTTATGTGCATGGCTGACTACAGTTAAGTTCCGAAGCATTAAAAGATCCTTCTTCAGATTTCCTAAATGTTCTGCCTGCTCCATGTTGTACTGGCATACCAGATACCCTGTTGCCGTATCCACAGATACCGGATATAGATCTTCACAAGGAACTGGAGTCGGAATATGTCCACATGCATGAGTTGAACTGGATTTATTCGTTCCTTCCAGTTTTAAAGCGATATTCCACACTTCCTGCATCTCCGGATGTTCTTTCAGATATTCATCGATATCAGGATTCATAGACCTGGCTTTTTTAAGGTCTGCTTTATCCGGGATCATCTTGGCAAGTTTATCCCCCATAAAAACTGGAAAGCCTGCTACTCTTGTACAATCTCTGATAACGCCCTTGGCCAACATAGGCTGGAATGTCTGGATTTTTGAAAATCTGTCCCATCCATTGCTGTCTGCCTCTGATTTAACAACATCGTCCTTTCTGGAATAATCGTAATCCACATCAATATCTGGCATGGAAATACGTTCCGGATTCAGGAATCGCTCAAACAACAGATTATATGGAATAGGATCGATGTCTGTAATCCCAAGACAGTAACAAAGCCGGCTTCCGGCCGCACTGCCTCTTCCCGGTCCAACTAATATACCATGATCTCTGGCATACATGATCGTTTTTCTGGTATCAAGGAAATATTCCGCAAATCCCATTTCCTTGACTACGGAAAGTTCATAAATCAGGTCTTCATGAGCCTGTTCTCTGTACTTATTTCCTTCTGGATATCGGTTGTCGAAGCCTTTCCAGGCCTCACTTTCCATATATCCATAATAATCTGTCCCGAATTCTTCCGGAATGATGACCTCAGGCATTCGATAGTCTCCATATACAAAATCAAAATTGCACTTATCTGCAATTTCCTGTGTATTATCAAACGCTTCCGGCAATCCAGGGAATAGTTTTCTCATTTCCTCTTCACTTTTTACAGAATAATCTCCATGATAAACCAGACGGTCTGGATCAGTGATAATTTTTTGTGTCTGAACACAAAGCAGCCATTCATGAGCAGTTGCATCTTCTGAATTAACATAGTGTGTATCATTAGTACACACAAGTTTGATGTTGTGCTTCCTTGAATATTTAATAAGTTCCTGAGCTACCATAGCTTCTTCCTGCAATCCATGGTTCTGAATCTCCAGATAGTAGTCATCGCCAAACAATTCTTTATACTGAAGGATTGTTTTTTCTGCTTCTCCTGCTTTCCCACTTAAGATCAGTTTCGGAACCCTTCCGGCTATACATGCACTCAGGCAAATAAGACCCTCGTGATATTTTTGCAGCAGTTCCCAGTCAATACGAGGTTTATAATAAAAACCATCGATGTTGCTTCTGGATACTAAATGACACAAATTTTTATATCCTGTTTCATTCTTAGCCAGAAGAATCAGATGAAAATACTTATTGTTGCTGCTACTCGATTTGTCAAATCTTGAACCTGGAGCTTCATAAAACTCACAGCCAAGAATTGGTTTGATCCCCTGTTTTTTACATTCATCATAAAAAGTAACCAGTCCGTAGGCAGTTCCATGGTCGGTGATTGCACAGGCATTCATTCCCATACTTTTGACTTTAGACACCAGTTCCGGAATCTTACTTAATCCATCCAGTAAACTGCCATCCTGTGTGTGGTTATGCAGATGTACAAACATTTTCGTTTACCTCCAGTTCTACTTCATCACATTTTAAATTGTTCATTGGTTTTCCTCCTTCTTTTTTTGTTGATACATTGTCAATATGACGGTTTTTTGGAATATAAGTTGATATGAAAAAAGATTTGAAAATCAAGAGCAGCCCGGTAGGGAGATCCGGGCTGCTGCTAAGCACAAAAAATTAATGAAAATATAGTAGAGAGATTATTGTCTGCTGTATAAAACGGCAGATATTTCAAAAAAGTTATCAGCAAGAATACATTACTGTGGGCCTGCGTAGGAATCCTGTGAGAATCCCATGATAATGTACGCTAACGGACTGAGAAAAATGCTGAGAATTGTCATTCCAGCTCCATGTCCGAATGCTTTCGCAAGTTTGTACAACATTACGATTTCGATCACGATATTGACGATCGGAATCAGAAGTAACAGGAATAAGATTCCTTTACCCCATGCGATCTTAAACAGCTTGTACATATTTACGATCGGGATAATCGCCATCCATCCAGGCTCGCCTGCTTTTTCGAACATTTTCCACAGACCGATTACAGCCAGAACGTATACAACAAGCAGAAATACGATATAACCGAAACCGATGCCAAAGCCAATGCCTGATGCTACAGCATCATCGTAATAATAACTCATAAACTCGAACCTCCTTCCTTTCCGAACATTTCCGGAATAATTAGGCTCAGATCTGGTAACTGAAAAAGAACACTTATTTTTTTTGCCGTTCTCATCTTCGACCTGAGCCTATTTATAATATGAATTTTTGCTATCATTGAAGAAATCTGTTGATTATCAGTAACTTTTTCTGTTATGCAAAAGTAAATTCCTCTTTAAGCTTATTAATCTCCGCCCTTGACAGCATTTTTACTCCACTTACAATCTTTCCGTTATTTCGGCATAAAATGTTGGCTGCTATAATCTTCGGTTCTTCCTGGAACTGATTTCGAATCAGCTCAAATTTCTGTACTTCCTGCTCGTTTTTTAATGTCAGAAAATACTCTTTTGGGGATATATCTGCATATGAAAAAGAATTTATCAGGAATACCCCATCTCTTTTTTCCACATTAAGCTGTAAAACCTTACATTCTATATATTCCTTATGGAATCTGTATTTTAATGCAAGATATCCTTGTATGCAGCCAGTAAACCTTCCGTCCCTGCTATGGATAGAGAGCGCCATTTTACATTTGTCATTTTTTTCTTTTATTTTTACAGAAGATACAAAACCTAGTATCATTCCGGATTCCCTTTCTTTTATATCTGAAATCTTCCTGCATCCATAAACGGAATCGTCTTTATATCTCGCCAGTGGATCTTCGGATACTACCCTGCCTAATACCTGTATTTCTTTTGACATATTAAAAACAAGGCTTGGATACTCATCTTCTAACGGAAGTTTCAATATAATGCCTTCAGACAACGAAACTTCCTCAGGCAGATTCATATCATTGCACTTCTGAAAAAAGGAAAGAAGATTTTCCCTGCTCTGCATCAGTCGGTCAAACATTCCCGCATATACTAGGAGTGTCAGCAGCTCCACATCTGGAAATCTTGTCTTGCCGTTATTATTTATATTTTTTACAATAAAATCTTTTACAGATTCATAAATCCCCTTTTTATTCCTTATGATATTTTCAGCCTGTTTTTTTCTTTGCGCCATACCGCATATTCCACAATAACCGAAACGGATAGCCTCACGCTCTATCTTAAAGTTATAAGATGATTTATTGATATCCGGTGGGAGAATCCTTATGCCAAGTTCTGAACATTCATCAAAAATATCCCCATATACATCCGTTTCCATTTCTTTTTGCCTGAACTGGTCTGCTCTCTGATTAAATAAGGAACAGTAAAATGCGAAAGGATAATGATATTTCAGCCATGCGATACGATACAACTGTAATGCCAGAACCTTACTGTTATAATCGGATCTGCTCTCTACATCATCTTTTTCTGAGAGAATTCTATGCAGCGCATTTATATCGGACACATGCTTCCAACAAATATCTCCCAAATCTTTAAAATAATCCGTTACCCCGGACATTTTCTCTTTTTGGAACACATGAGAAAAAACCTCTTCATCCATACTTATATCTGATACCAGAATATGTTTGCCATAATACTGGAATATCCTTTGATTTGTTTCTTTGATCAGCTCAAGCACAGGATTTTCCGCAAATTCAATAGCAAGGTAATGCTCTGCGTTTAAGAAAGCACTTTCTTTCTGAGTCACTATCCAATCTCCGGTACAAATGTCATAATATGCCGGGACATAATCATTTTCCTTTCCTATATACAGTACAAATTCCCTCAGATTCGTTTCGTTATTGTTTTCCCTTATGATATAAGCGGCATATTTTCCATACTTCCATCTGAAATAAGAGCCAATAAAAGGTTGTAAAGAACGCTCCACGATCAATCTATTCGGAATGATCCGTTTTTTGTATACAGGGATTCCCTCTAAAACAGGATCTATTTCTGTCATCCCAAGGAGATAGCAGATCAGATAACTGGTATATTGTGGATTCAGATACCCTGCCGGTCTGTACTTTTTCCATTTATACTTTCTGACCAGTGCCCCTATTTTGGAGTAATCTTCCTTCATATTATATAGCATATCTTCTGGGACACAGCTCAGCCACCCAAGGGCTTTTGTCAGATCATACATAACATACAGTAAGGAAGCTGCTTTTTGAGCCTTAATGGCATTGATTTCTTCCATATATCTCTCTTTATGAGCATCATCCCATATCTGACTGTTTTCCCATTTCTGGCTTATCTCATGTGTCAAAAGATACAGGAATTTTTTTTCTTCATCTGTTCCTGTTTTTTGTTTCGCTAAGGGAACATGACAGCTACGCAGTATCTTTACATTATCTATTGCTGCCATAAAAACGGAACAATGTTCCATTTTTTTATTCGATAGCTCTTCATGGTATTCTCCCGACATAATTGTCTGGATGCCGGTTTCACCTGTAAGCTTTTGCAATATATCTGATAGGCCTTCTAACCCCTCATACACTTCTATATAAAAATAAGGGAATTGCTCTTTCATTTCATTCAGACATTTTTTTAACTCCAGATAAAGATTTTCAACATCCGGCATCTGGTAATGCAAGATTGCAGTTTTTAGCTCCAGATATTTATCTCTGGAAGCCTGCAGATTCTGTATATGCTTTCTGACCAGAGACTGCTCCTCTTTTAGAGGTTTTATCTTTCCTTCAATTTCTTTTAGCATGCTTTTGGAACCGTCTCTTACATTTTCAAGATACAGCAGCCGCTCCTGTGCTTTTATGTAATCCTTGCTGTCTGGATCAGTACGTTTTAATAATGATTCTGCAGCATGTATTTTTCGGCCATAGGCATCAGAACTGTATTTTTTCTGAATAATCTTTTCTTCTTTCAGTTTACTTACCTGTTCTGTCAGGGAAGCATATATCTGTTCCTGTTTCCTATATTCTACATATACCGGTTCTAAGCGGTCTGCATATCCTTTCATTTGCTCCAGTTTCTTTTCAGCATTCGCTCCTGCAAGCAGGATATGTCCTGTGACTCCCACATCAAAAGGGATAGAGACTATGACATTTTTATTTTCTTTTATGTAGAGGTTCACTATTTCTTTCGATATTAAAATAGAACCGTCTGTTTTTGGTTTCGTCTCATGAATAACACGAAATATATCTTTCAATCCGTTTTCATTCATGGCTGTAAGGACCATCTTCCCATAATTACAGACATTCACCATAACTCCAGGTATCACCTTGATCCCATATTGCTCTCCGTACTGCATATAGGATTCTATAAACTGGAGCTTATCGGTATCGATGATGGAGATATATTCTATACCGTTCTTCTTCGCATTTTCTACAATATCCTCTAAGGATTCTGGTTGCTGTTTTTTTAAATTATAATTTATATGAAAAATATTCTGCATATTTCACCTATTTCTAAATCAAAGATTTTATGTCTCAAATATAATCTCTTTCCGTACCTACACCATCCATTTTTCAAAACATTCTAATGGATTACGGCACCCTGCAGGGATATACCAGCTTCTCTCATTCCAATCCCATCTTGCCCCTAATGCTTTTGCTTCATCTTTCTGAGAATAAGGCACTGCAAGGTATATGTCTCGTTTTGCAAAGTTGCTATTATCCTCTTCCTGCTTAACCGTTACATCTTCATTATGATCAGGCATTGTATCCATCTGTATATCTCTCATGCTATGATCGAGGAAGTGGGATACACGTCCACGAATGGATCTGCCTCCGTATGTTGAAACATACACCGGAGAACTTATATATAAAAAATCTTTGGCTCTTGTGATGGCAACATAAAAACACCGCAGCTCTTCCAGATACTCACTTTCCAATTCTGGAAAATCTTCTACCATATCTTTCGTGATCTTAGGGAATATCTGATCTACGCACTGGATCATAAAGACATGAGACCATTCCATTCCTTTTGCAGAATGGATCGTGGAGATAGTGATCATTTTTTCCTCTTTATCTGCCCGTTTATTTGCGTCTAAAACCAGATCATCCAGAAACTCAATGATAGTATCATACGAAAGGACCATATCTCTTAAGATTTCTAATGTTTTCCGGTCACTGTCTATTTTTTCATACGCAAGCGTCCGGTTATCTTCATTTTTTGTCCTCATAAGATCCGTTTTTAACGTCCGGATCTTAAAATAGTAAGAGCAAAGCATATCATATTGACATTCCAGAGATTCTTCATCCCGTACACTGTCAAGTACGCTCAAGAGCTGCTGCAGATATCCATAAAAATCCTTTTTCTTATACTCGGCAAGCGCTGCTTCACAGATTCCTTTCTCCATAAGGCTTTTCACTACCTTATTAGCATTCACAGAGCCAATACGTGGCATCAGATCCAGGATCCGGTAGAAAGCCAGTTCATCGGCATCGTTTGTCAACGCTTTCAAAAAGGCCAGCATATCCAAAATGCAGGAGAACTCCATAAACTTTAAACCGCCCAGTTTCCGGTAAGGGATTTCCCTTTTATTCAGCTCGTTTTCAATAGAAAAAGAAGCCCTGGAACTACGTTCCAGAATGGCAATATCCTCTAACGAAACATTATCCTCTATCATGCGTTCTATATGACGCATCACATAATCAGATTCTTCGTCCGGATCCTGAGGCTTATATAGATACGGTTTTTCTCCATGCTTATTATTAGAAACCATTGTTTTCTTACATCCGAATGTCGCATACTCCTCCATCATATGATTTGCAACAGCCAGTATTTCTTCCGTAGACCTGTAATTGATATTAACTATGATCGTTTTACAATTTTCCCCGAACCGTTCCGGGAATTCAAGGATATTATTGATGTCGCTACCCCGAAAAGCATAAATTGACTGGTAATCATCCCCTACGATTGCAAGATTTTTATACTTACCGGCGATCAGAAACAGTATTTTTTCTTGTAATGCATTTGTATCCTGATATTCATCTACCATGATATACTGGTAAGTATCACTGATCCGGTTTCGTATCTTCCCATTTTTAAGAAGCTCAAGCATCTTTGTCAGTAGATCATCATAATCAAGCAGATTTTTTTGACATTTATACGATTTATATTCTTCAATCAATGACTCTACATATCTTAGGACTGATTTATGCTGCGGATAGAAAAATTCCACAACAGAAGAAACTTTCATCTGCATATTTGCAGATTTTGAATATATTTCGATTACCTTTTTGACTGTAGGGAAATCCTTTACGTTAGCATATCTCATGCTGTCTGATTTTACTAAACGCATAGCATCTTCCGCTTCCGTTGGGGCAAGTATGGAGAAGTTATTCGGAATCCCTATGTATCTGGAATATACCCTCAATAGTTTTGCACAAAAGGAATGGTATGTACATGCTGTTATCTTTGCACATGCCGGATTTGATAAAGCTGCCGCACGTTTCACCATATTTTTTGCTGCATTATTTGTGAATGTAAGCAGCAATATCTGTTCCGGCGGAATCCCTGAATCTACCATATATGCGACCCTGCTGATCAATGTATGCGTTTTCCCGCTGCCGGCGCCCGCAAGGATCCGGACAGGTCCATGGATTGTCGTAGCTGCTTCATATTGTCCTTTGTTCAATGTTTTTAAATATGCGAAATCACTCATTTTTTCCTCTTCTCTTTCTTATAATTTCGTCGTGCCTTTTAGTATATCTAATATGAAATTTTTTGCATTTTCGCAAAAAAAAGATGTCTGCTTTATAACAGGCATCTTTTTACTATTTTTCGTTATACATTCGATAATGTACATCGATATACTTCCAATGAGTTCTTAACTAACACATTTTTCAGGTCTTCTTTTGGAAACAACAAGCTTATAAATTTAACATATTCATCGCATTTAACGGCCGGCCAATCCGTCCCGAATAAGAATCTCTTATTATCTCCGATATAATTAATCCATGTCTTTAATATGCGAATGTACGCATCTTGGATTTTTAAAAATTCCTCAGTAACAAAGATTCCTTCTAGTAATCCAGATAAATCTGCATATACATTTTGATTTCGTTCCATTACTGCCGCAGCATCTGAAAGGAACGGATTTCCGAAATGACACATTACAATTCGAAGGCTTGGATGATCTGTCGCAACATCATCTATATGTAATGGATGTGCATATTTTAATTTTCCGTTTAGTGGTGCCAGCATTCCAGTATGTATAGCCAATACTTTGCTGTATTTTTCCAGAAGGTTGTATATTTGTTCATAATGTTCATCTTCAGGATATGTTTGAATATATCCTGGATACAATTTAACCCCAACACATTGACATCTTTGTAAATGTTGTTCAATGATTGGAAGTAACTCGTTAATGGAATCTACATCATCAGGATTGTCAATGCCTAAACAATAGTAGAAATTTTCAGGAATGTTTTTTCCTTGCAAATTGATATTTCCATTACCCATAACAATGCCTCCGCATAATCCTGTTTTCCTATAGGTTTCAATATAGTATTCTTGATCAGATTGATCCCCTATCTTTTCTGCTAACATATCTGCAAACGGAGAACTTTTAAACCAATGCATGTGTGCATCAAAATATTTAAGTCTTTGTTTATCTGTATTTAACATTCTTTTACATCCTTTAACAAATTCCGGAAACATTCCCAAAAATCTTGTATTTTTCTTATTCTGACTGCTCAGCCAGACACAAGACCACAAAGAGGCTTTACGCGGAGAATTGTATCCTAAAATGTCTTATTACATTTTTAGACTAGCAATTTTAGAAAGTTCGGATCTAACCCCTTCTGATTCAAGCATGGTAATAATATCCGTATAATAGCCCTTCATTTTCTGGATCGTATATACCAATCCATTGTTAGTCTTGTCTAATCTTTGGTTGTCACACTGTGTTGGGTCCCCTAATAGAACTATTTTTGTAGTATTCCCAACACGGGTTATGATCGAGCGAGCCATCGTCGGGGTGAGGTTCTGGGCTTCATCTACAATGATAAAAGTATTATCTATGGATCTTCCACGCAGATATCCTGCTGCTTCCGCTTTTATATACCCTTTTTCAAACAGCTTTACTACTTCGCTGCTTACATCTTTTTGACTATTATTTTTGTTTTTTAACAAAACCTCCAGGTTATCATACGTTGAGCGAAGCAGTGGGTCGATTTTTGCCTGTTCTGATCCAGGCAGGAACCCAATTTCTTCTCCCATCAATATATTTGCTCTGGTAAGTAATACTCTGTTATATGCATTACATTCCATAACTTCATAGAGACCACAGGCAAGAGCCAGCAAGGTTTTTCCACAGCCGGCAGGACCATTCACTACTGAGAGCGGGACATCTCTGTTCAAAAAAGACTCCAACATAAAATTCTGTCCTGCATTCCTTGGTTTTATATTCCAAGGTCTCTTATTCTTATTTACCAAAACACGAAGTTCACCGCCCCAATACTGGGTTAAAACCGATGCATTTTTCTCGACGGACTGAAGCATAACAAACTCGTTATCTGTAAAAAGAACCCTTTCTTCATTTGGATTAACAGGCATAAAGTCAATCCCAGATGTTTTCATATGCCCCATCTGGTAAAGTTCTTCTACCACAGCATCATTCACATAATATATACTCCGTCCTGTATAGAGATCATTTCCGACTCTGTCATTTTTAAACTCTTCTGCCTTAAATCTGATAGAATCTGCTTTCAAAAGAACGTTTGTATCATTTGTCACCAGAATTGTTTCCGGGATTTCTCCGTCTATACAAGGAGCTTGATTTATAGTGTTTTTGATTTTTATCGCTGTGAGAAGGATCTTATTATCTGGTTTATCTCTGTCCCATCCGGCAGGAAGAAGAGAATAATCCAGGTCATCAGGGCTATACAATATAACCATTCCTCCCGTTTTCAAACGGATTCCTTCCGCAAAATTACCATGAGATCTTAATTTTTTCAAGTTCTTCAATGCTGTTCTTACATTATACCCGGCTTCTCCACTATCTTTCTTATGATTATCTAATTCTTCAAGCCCGACCCCTGGGATATACAAATTATTATCCTCAAATTTAAAAATTGCGTTTGGATCGTGCATCAGGACATTCGTATCAAGTACATAATTTTTTAGCATAGCGTCCCCTCCTTTTGTTTAATATGAAAGTTCTGTTCTATGTGAACATACTCACCACCTGCTCACGCTGAGGTGGGAGCTTCCGCCAAATGGCGTCTATTTTCCATGCCTGGCCGGGTGACATATTATGGGATGTTCTTTGACATCCGCCCCGTAGTTCGGCAGGCTATCCCCGGTGTCCCGTCCGGTTGGGTCTCTCTGTTACATTTATGTCAGGATGCCTTCCGGCATCTTCGACGCTGCCTATTTGCTGCAGCCTTTAACGCTGCTTCCTGTTCTGCCTTTACAACAGACCTCAGGTACTCCGGGAAGATACGCATCCCTTCCGCACAGATGTTTGCCGCAGCGTTCCAGTCCCGGTCCATTGTCATCCCGCAGTGCGGGCACTGGTACGTCCTGGTCTTTAAGTCCAAAACCTCCAGTACGTTGCCGCACTGGCAGCAGGTCTTTGAGGACGGGTACCACCGGTCTATCTTCACAAGGCAGGAGCCTTTCCTCCTCAGCTTGTAGGAGAGCATCTGGCGGAACAGGCCGAACCCGTTGTCATGCAGGTTCTTCCCAAGGGTGAGCGCACCGCCCATCCCACGCAGGTCGATGTCTTCCACTACGATCGCATCGTATTCGGATACGAGCAGGGTACTCTCTTTCTGCAGGAAGTCCTTCCTCTGGTTCCGGATCTTCGTATTGAGCTTCTGGATCTGCCCCAGTACCTTTTTGTAGGCAAGGCTGTCCTTTTCCTTCCGGGCCAGGGACTTCTGCAGCCGGGCCAGACGCTCTTCGGACTGTCTGTAATACTTCGGGTAGTTGGCTTTCCTGCCCTCGTTATCCACGTAGAAGTCCGACTGGGAGTAATCCAGCCCGAGGAACGCAAGCCCCTCCGGCATCCCGGTGCCGTCCATGGCTGCCTGCTGTAAAGACATCTCCACCCGGAAGTCCCGGTGCAGAAGGATCCTTACGCCGCCCTTCAGTTTCGGCAGGTACAGGATATCCCCTTCCAGGCGGATGGTCGGACGGACCCCGTTCTTTCCGACCGGGTACTGGGCTGCCGTACGGTAGGAGAAATCCCCAAGTGCCTTTGCATGGAACTTCGGGATGCCCTTCAGTCCCCGGAAGGACAGAGACTCCGTCCCGGAGCGGTCCCGCCGCAGCGCACGTTTTGTATATTCCCGGTGGGATCCCTGTCCCCGGAACCGTCTTACCGCTTCCGAAAAGTCCATGAGGCTGTTTGCGATCCCAAGGGAATCCGCCTCTTTCAGATACGGGTACTCTTTCTTCAGTTCGGAAGCTTTCAGGCTGGCCACCTTCGGGATCTTATCCCCGGATGTATACCCGGCTGCTTCCAGATGCTTATAGTAATTGTCAACACTCAGGTTATATACCTTCCGGGCACAGCCAAAGTTTTTAAGGAAAAACTGGAACACTTCTTCCGGGTTGTCCCTGCTGACTGCATACTTCTGCGCCATGTTCATTTTTGCCGGTATCTACATGCCTGAAACCCTCCTTTCTGAATAATCCTTACTTATTCTCCCTTTGTTTTGATAAAAATACGCTTATAGATACGCTTTCCTTTTACATAACATTGCTTATACTTACTATTTGAAATATACAATCCATTGGAAAGCCCAACCCCTTCGGCTTCGTCTGTTCCAACGATTTCAAAATCTTCCGGATTATATTTATCTAAAAATGTTATTGGAACTCCCATTACGCCATCATAACCGTATGGGATTTCGCTTACTTTATTTACATTAATTGCATCATAATTGTCATATTTCAGATATTCTTCCGGAGTATAATCCTTCCATAAGATCAACTTTTCGTGTCGTTTTTCAACATCCAGATTTGTAAACCATCCGACATTCCCAAATTTTTTAATACTGCCATCTGGTTGCATAAATTCCCTTATATTAGTGCATCCGGTCCATACCTTATTCTCTTTAAACAACGGGAATATTTCTCTATATGTAACAGCATTCTTATTCCCCACAATTAAAAATTTCTTCTGATGTGCTATTAACACCGGAACATAATTTTTGAATAAACTGAATGGTGGATTTGTAGCTACGATATCGCATTCATCGAGTATATCCAGACACTCCTGGCTGCTAAAGTCCCCGTTACCCATCAGTGGCGTTTTCTCTCCGGATTCAATATTGTAATCATTTCCACCTGCATACTCCATCTTATATGTTGACTCTTCACTGCTATAATGGGTAGAGATCAGTTTGATGAGTCCAAGCTCTGTAAAATTCTGATGGAAATACATCCAGAATGCTGATCTTGTCGGATCGTCACAGTTACAATACACGATTTTATTTCTGAAATGCTCCTTATAATATATCAATTCCTTTTCAATATCTATAAGTCTCGTAAAAAACTCATCATTTCTAGTCCTTTTTGCTTTCTGCAAATTTGCATTTTTCCCTGACATGATATGTTCCTTTCATATTGGATTAAAAGAAAAAAGATTCTCTCTATTTCCAATATGTTTTTTCAATGCATCAAATCAGATTTTTCATTCAGGCAAAAAAAAGCAGAGCAATGCTCTGCTTTAACAAAACTCGGAGAGAAATCCCCTGCCTCTACAGGCAGTGGGATGAATCTCCCCTTAAAACATGATCCATCCACCGTTTGGATGGAGTCTCGTTATCTTGGATAACGTCCACTGGCGGTAATTCTTTCCCGGCGGGCTGACATAATTCTTATATCGGTCTGTTAGGTAGGCTGCTGTTCCGGTAAACCCGGTTATGTACAGCTTCTGCCCGCCTGCCTTTACGGTATCCCACAGATGGAACCCTTTCACTTCGGATGTGTTCTTGGCATTACGGACGGCTTTTGTGTTTGGTGCTTTGCACCCCTTTCTTGGATTTGCCTCATGGAGCGAACGTTTATATCTCCGCACCTGCCTGTAATGCAGTGTCTGGCATGTCCCCTTTACGGAAGACACATCTTTTCCAAACAGTGAGATGGCAACGGCATCGTTCGCATGGCTCTTCTCCAAAAGGAGCCTCTTCCGGTCCGCCGCTGTGATGTTCCCGTAGGTAAAGGCTGCCTCCGGGTATTTTGTAAACAGCCTGCGCCGCAGGATGTTCATGAACGTGGCATCCCTGAGTCCTCTGGTAAACTCCTTTGCTTCAAGCATCCATTGATGGAGTTTTCCTCCG